>ERZ827186.451-NODE-451-length-49905-cov-4.764353_pt1 | contig 49905 bp, 53 predicted proteins | sample MGYA00519918_ERZ827186 | MGnify/ENA primary metagenome ERZ827186 (study PRJEB31778, sample SAMEA3449275) | human gut metagenome | biome: human gut; feature: human-associated habitat; material: faeces | place: United Kingdom | collected 2010/2012 ...
GTAAAAGTCGGGGCAAGCGTTTTCCCCGATTCGTCTTTGTAATAAACAGAGACTTTCATTGCGTAGTAATAATCGGCGCTTGCCGGAATCGCAAGAACGCCGAACAGGGATACCATGGCAAGCAGTAGCGCAAGCCACCGGAATTTCGTTTTTCTCATTCGTCCTCTCCTTTCACGCCGGGGGCAACAATGACTTCACCCTCGATACCGGGCTCCTCCCATCTGCCGGAAACCTGTTTTTTGTCTCCGACATCCACCGTCACATCCGGCTCTCCTTCGGGTTCCTCCTCACCGTCCGAATCTTCGGGGTCTGTCGGTGCTGGCAGTTCGGGCTTCGTCGGTTCTGTCGGTGTATCGGGTCTGTCCGGTACATCCGGGACGGTTGGCTCCGTTCCGTCCGGCTCCGTAACCGCAGGTGTATCCGTGTCCGGAATGTCTTTTTTGCGATTTGCCATCACGATGCCGACCACCACAAGAGCAACGGCAAGCAGGACGGCAATCACACCGATCACGGTTTTTACATGAATGGTTCTTCTCATATATCCTCTATCCTCCTATTTCAACTGATAAAATGATCCGGTTTCCACCGGAACGGAAATGTCCGTGATGTGCTGTCCGAAAACGCGGAACGGAACGATCAGGCGATAACTGACCTGTACTCCGAACCCGCCCTCCATAGAGACTGTAATTTCCGGGCGTTCCATCACAGAGACCGCCATGCCATCCCGATACACCGTCCGGATTTCCGTCTGCGGCAAACCGAATCCGAGCGCACGGTACGCCCTGTCGGAAAGAAAGGACGCTTCCACATAATCCGAATAGCGGTTTCCCTGTTTCAGCGCGTCGTAATAAGCCACCGCTTCTTCGGTAACAGCAGAATCCAGACTTTGTTTTATCTCTTCTTTCTGCACCCGGATGATGTTCATAACATCGGCGTAGCTCAACCCTACCACAATCAACATGGCAACAAAGAGTGTGATGACGCAGACAAGAAGATAGGAAAAGCCGTTTTTGTTCTTGCATATTCTCATAGCCGCACCCTATTTCCAGTAGATTTCAGACAATCCGGAAGCGGTAGCCGTCAGCTTCACCGGAAACAGCACCCCGCCGAAGCCGAGGATGGAGGTCTCCGTCTCCAGGGAAACGGAAATGACATCGCCGAGCTGGACCTTTCCGGTTGCCGCATCGTAATATGCCGCTGTCCAGTTCACGGACGGGTGCAGTCCCGTTTCCTCGCACAGCTGTGCATAACGCTTCTGCACCTCCTGTCCAACGCTCCCGCTGACGGTTGCGGCGTCGATGAGTTCGCTTGCCATATAGCGCAGGTCCTGTTTCTTTGATACCAGACCGAACACGCTGACAAGCAGCACAAGCAAAAAGGACACGACAAGGACGGCAACCGCCACATCCACATACCCTTCTGCCCGTTTGGTTCGTAACCCTTTCATGCGCACCTCCTCAGAACAGCCCGCCGAGCGAAGTCAGAAGCACCTGCCCGATGACGGCGATATAAATGAGCATGAAACAGCAGAGTAGCGCCATAGAGAGCTTCCGCACCTTGCGCGGGACGGCGTTTGCCTGCGCCCGCAGAAGCTGTCGCTGATAGTCCGAAAACTTCATCGAAAGCTGCGCCCAGTACATGGAGTTGTCGTCCCCGTGAATCAGGGAGATCAGCCCGCGCGTGACATCGGACAGCATGGTCGAGCCGACGCGGGATTCCAGCCTCGTCAGCGCCACTTCCTGATTGCCCGACCGCATATCCGCCACGGTAATCTCCAATTCCTCCCGCATCTCCTCCCCTGCATGGGCGCGGTAGGAATCCAGCATATAGATGACATCATGGCTGTGCTGCATGGTTTTCTCAACCGTGCCGACCAGTCTCGGCAGTTCGTATTCGATTCTCATGCGGCGGGTGCGGATCTTCTTTCCGACCTTGCGGTACTCCAGAAACCAGACCGTCACCGCAATCGCAAGAACCGCAAGCGACAGCACCTTTGCCACGAAGAACACGGGGATTGCAAAGATACCCACCGCCAATGCCTTGGTCAGCGCGTCCGCAACATACCCTTCTGGCGTGATATCCATGCCAGCCGTCCGCAAATCAGCGGCAAGACTTTCCTTGCGGTATTCGCCGAGCCGGAGTTTCCCTGCGAGGAAAGCGGAGAAATCCTTCAGCAGAATTTCCGCCACCCCGACCTTGCGGTTGCCCTTCTTGCCGAGGTTTCCCGCCGCCCGTGCGGTTTTCATGGTGGGGACACGGTAAAGGTCCAGAAGAATCAGGCACAACCCGATGCCGGAGAAAATACCGACAAGCAGCTGTAGAACTGTAAAAATCATCGTCTTTCCTCCTTTACCGTTTGTACTCGACCGGCTTTGTGATGCGGTGCATCAGGAACGCCGTGACGAGAATCACCGTGCCGCAGACCGCAAGCACGATTTTGCCGAACATGGTGTGCATGAGGGCGTTGTACCAATCCCGATTGAGGCAGTACAGAAGCGGGATGTTGCAAAGCACCATCAGAACCATCAGGTAATACTCCCGCCTTGCCTCCGCAAGCATGGTTTTGAGCGAGTTGTTGACCAGTCTCACATCGGTGAATTTTGCAACAACCGGCATCAGCGTATCCTTGAGGGTTCGGTCGTTCTGACAGGATTGGAGCGTTTCGCACCATTCTTCAAAGATGGTGTCGGAAATCTTCTCCTTCAGGTGGACGATTGCCATCTGCACATCCGGTGTAATGGAAGTCGTTTCGGCGAGAAAACTCTCAAAAATACCCCTCACAGGCGGTTTGAGATAGTCGATGTTCTCCGCCACCGCGTCGATGATGCTGTTGCTCCGGACATACGAGGTCGTGATGATTGACAGCGCGGTTTCCAGTTCCGCCTTGACATGACGCTCATAGGTGTCGAGCGTCCGGCGCAGGTAAGCAAACGGGATCACGGCAAAGGCGACCGCCAGAACGGGGATGAGAAACGGATTCCCGATGGCAATGGCGACGGCACAACCGACCACAAAAAGCAGTCCCGATGCGGCAAGCGCAACCGAAAACTGCTTTCCTTTTCCCGTCTCCTCCAAAGCCGTGCGGATGTTCTGCATGGCAACCGCGATACGGCGGGATTTCTTCTTGCCCCTTGCGTTCAGTGATTGCTCCCGCAGAGACTTTCTCCGCTGAAACAGTCCCGCAAGGTCACGGGTCAGCTGCTCCGGCGTCAATCCCAGCACCAGCACGATGCCGACCGTCAGGGCGAGAAAACAGACAATATAAATGGCACTCACGATAGTTTACCTCCTTCCGTGAATCGTTTCAGTACCTCCTGCGGCACTCCGCCGCGCATGAGCTTGGCGCAAAGCGACGGGGACGGCGTGTTTTCCTTGCGGAATTCCCCCTCCATGCGGAACGCCCCGTCCGCAAAGCGGTTGTCGGTAATGTGATACTTGTACAGCGTCCGGTAGGTCAGTCCCCCGTCCTCGCCGACCACGCACTCCGAGATGTCCATGACCTTGCGGCTGTTGTCCTCCAGCTTGTGGGCAAAGACAACCACGGGGAATGCCTGTGCCGCCTGCCGCATGGAAATATCGAACGCAATGGGAAATCTTCTCTGCGACAGAAATGCGATTCTCTGGTGGGCAAAGATGCCGCCCCCGCCGTGAACGGTTGTTACGACCGTATGATCGGTACTGGATGCCTCCACTGCCGAGTGTGCCTCGGCGTCCCGCATTTCTCCGACACAGATGACATCCGGATCAAAACGGAGTGCCGCCATGACCAAGTCCTCCTGTGAAATGTCGCTGTTCGGGTTTTCGGAGGGTCTTGACAGCGTGTGAACTACATTGTTGATGACCCTTCCCTCCGCGTCCCGTTTCAGGAGCGACAACTCCCGCGCGCCGGATTCAATCGTATAGATGCGCTTGCTGTCCGGAACGGAGTTCAAAAGACTGTTCAGCAGCGTGGTCTTGCCCGACGAGGTTCTGCCCGCCACGACAAAGGACACGCCGAACCGCAGGCACATTTCGAGGAACGACAGCATTTCGTCCGTGATGGATTGGGTGCGGAGCAGGCTTTCCCGGTCCACCCTCTGCGGGTGCAGCATTCGGATGGAGGCGGCGATCCTGCGCTCCCCGTCCACAATGGGATCCATCAGGACGGTGATACGGGTATTCCCCGGCAGATGTCCCTGCGACATCGGCCTTGCGCTGTCGATAATCATGCCGGAATGGTGGAGGAGTTTCTTGATAACATCCACTGCGTGTCCCGGCGAGAAGAAATGCTCCGTCAGCTTTTCAATCCGCCCGTCCAGATGCGTCAGGGCAATGTCGTCCCAACCGTTGACATTGATCTCCTCAATATCGGGATTCTTCAGCCACGGGGTCAGGACGGAATATTCCGCCATTTCCGCATACAAACGGTCGGTCAAAGACTCTCTTGTAAAGCCAGCCACCGTGTAGCCCATGTCATACAGATACTTTGCAATATACGCCCGCAGTTCGGCGCCCTTGCTCCGGTCAACCAATGCCTGCGCATAGTGCGCGGAGAGATACCCCTGCGCCAGTTGCAGGAGCGGATACAGTTCCATCTCTTTCACCGGATCACCGCCTCTGTCACCTTTGCGATACCGGAGAGATACCGCCTGTCCTTCGTCGGCTGAATCAGCGTCCCGACGAGACTCTGTTCCCGCAGGGCTTCGCTGTACGGCAGAATCACCTGCGCGCCGAGGTGGGAAGCAAAATCCGAGGCAAGCGGTGCAGTGTCCGGCTCCCGCACATTCAGGATGCTGACCGTGCGCTCCTTCGGCGTTCCGAACCCTGCCCCTGTCTGCGACTGGAAGAAGGAGAGTGAGGAAAGATCGGGGGACGACACCCGAATCAGCGTTCCGGCATCCTGTAAGGACACCGCCGTCAACAGATTGCTTTCGGGGTCTGAGGTGCAGTCCACCACAATGGAATCCGCGAGATCGGACAGGACGGCGAAGAATTCCTCCACCTTAACCCTCCCGAATGTCGGAAAGCTGTAGCGGTTCTCTCCCGTGCGGTAGCCCAGAAAGCCGAGGTTCTGCCGCTCCTTGACCGTTACCAGATTGGATACGATGTCACCCCGGAAGATGTTCGGCTTTGCCAGCACCGTCCCGACCGAAAAGAGATCCTGCTCCCTTGCGTTCGGGAACAGGATCGGCAGGGTCGGCGTCAGGAGGTCGCAATGCAGCACCACGACCGCCCCGCGCGTCCTCTGATACAGGTTCTCCGCAAACTTCACGGCGAACGCCGTTTTCCCTGCGTGCGGAGAACCCCAGACCGCAATGATCTTTTCGTTCGTCGGCATTCGTCAGTCCCTCCCCCTCGGATGGTCGATAAAATACTGCGCCTGTGCGTCCAGATACTTCTGCGCGGTGGCTCGGTCGCCACGGTATTCCAGCGCGAAGTGCATGGATGCGGTCTTTTCATAATAGGCAAGCTGTTCCGCCTGCGCCTGATTGACGAGCAGCGTCACCGTTACCGGCTGTGTGGCGTCGGTCACATCCGACTTGTCCACGCCCTGCGAGGTGGTACTCGTAATCACCCGCAGATATTGCAGTTCGGGCGGCGTGAAGGCGAAGGCGTCTTTATTGGAATAAACGATAACCGAGATGATGTCTCCCGTCTCCAGTTTGCCGGAAAGCCCCTGCGCAAAGGAGCCGATGGTGACAGACATCGCCTTGCGGTCGTTGCCGAGGGAATCCAGAATGTCCGTTGCGGAATCCGGGTTTTCGGTCAGGTTGCCGGGGAGAATCCAGTCCCCCGCATAAAGGTCGCCCGTTGCATACTTTCCGACCGCATCGGCTTTCTTCCGGATGACATTCTCCGGCAGGTTATACGCCCCAATCGTCACGGTTTCAAGGTCACTTTCATTGATACAGGTGCCTTTCGGAATCAGGGTCTTAACGCGCACAATCTCGGTCTTGTTGTCCGCCACCCGATTGATGACGGGGGCAACGCCGAAACAGATGAGCAGTGCGACCACGATGGAAAGAATCCCGATGAGCGTCCGGTTGCCGATCTTTCTGGTTTTCTGTACCTTGATTTTCGGCGGCTTCGGCACTTTCGGTGCCTTGGGAGTTTTCTTGAACACAATCCTGTCTCCTTTCTGTCAGATAAAAAATAGAACCGTTGCCGCCGACGCGAGGAACGGAATCAGGGCAAACGGCTGTCTGCGTTTTTTCCTGTTCAGTTTCTGGACGATTGCCATCACAATGACCGCAACCAACAGCCCCGCCATCAGTGCGGCAAGACCTCTCTGCCAGCCGAGCAGGAACGCAAGCGCAGTTGACAGCTTAATGTCCGCACCGCCGAGCGTGTTCCCTTTCCCGATGAGCGACACCAGCATCTGCGGGATAAAGACCATCGCCGCGCCGATGAGCATAGAAACGATCCCGAACCGCCCGACGGAACACAGCCCCAAAGCAAGCACCGTCACCCAGATGTGGTCGTCCATGTGGTGGTCGGTCAGGTCACTGCATGACGCATACAGAAGCAGGCACGCAAGGAACACGCCCTGCACCGCCGTGACCGACAGCCCGAAGCGGAGAAACCCCGCCAGTGCCACAAGTCCCGGAACGGCAATGCACGGGGCAAGATGGGTTTTGTAACCCTTCCCCTGCATGATACGGTGCAGAAGGAACCCGACAAGCATTGCCGCACCGGAAAACAAAAACGCCGTCAGGACGGCGAAAAGAATGCCCTTATCTACCCGTGCGATCACCTCCGGTCGAATCCACACGGGAGGGCAGATAACCATATTCATGTTTTGTCTCCTTTAATTGAAGTAGTGGATTGGGGCATTGAGAAGTTTCCATGTGATTCCGTCCTTCGTCCAAAGGAGGTTTCCGCTCTGATTGATACGAATTTCTCCTTCAAAGCGTTGGGTTTCTGCATTCCACTTCATTCTTGCTCCGTATTTCCCTGTAAAAGTCCATCGCTTTCCCTCGCGGAAACTTCTCCCCTCGTCGGTGGAATAGAGCGCGACCACATTGTTGTCGGAACGGATGATACAAAGCGTGACCGGAGCATCTGCCGCGCCGCCCGATGCCAGAGTCAAAACCTTTGCATCTTTTGCGTAGGTCGGAATTTCGGACGGAATCCATGTCACCCCATCATGCGTATAGGAAAGAGAGGTGAGCAATGCACGGTCGTCCGTTGTCCGCACCTCCAGCACTTCGGAACTGCCGCCCGCCGCCATGAGTTCCTTGATCTGTCGGTCGGTATTCCGAAGAATCACACGGTCAAACAGCAGATACAGCCCACCGAGAATCAGTGCGCCGATGACAACGGCAAGGATGATTTTTACGCCGACAGAAATCTGCCCTTCTCCGCGATTGTTTTTCAGTCGTTTCATGTTCCCACCTCAGTACCGTTTGGTAGATGTCATTTCCCATTCGATTCCGTCATGACTGCGGTAGGATCTTCCGTCCCCGCAACTCACCGTCACATACGAAGTTCCGTTGCCGACGGAAATCGATTTGCTGTCTCCGATGGACGGAACCCACTCCTGCGCATCACGGCTGACATACAGGCGGGCGCCGCTTCCGTCCTTGATAACCGCAAGGAAAGCCGTCTTTTCCCGGTAGGTTCGTGTAAGAACCGTACTGACCGTAGCAGACGCACTCACACCCGGAATGGTGCAATCCTTCCAGGTCTCTCCGTCGTAACTGTACTGCACGGAGTTCCCGTCTTTCCGAATCTGCACCGTATCTTCGGTGTGGATCATCCCCTCCACCTTCTGATTCAGCTTCGGGAAAATGACATTCCGGTACAGTGAAAACAATCCGCCGAGAATCAGTACCCCGACCACCACGGCAATGATAATTTTCACTGCCGTGGCGGTAAAGACTTCACCCCGGCGGCTTGACAATCCTTTTTTCATACTGTCACCGCCTTACCGTTTTCAGATCAGGTGCCGGAATAGTTGAACATCTTGCCGATCTCGGTGTTGAGATTGGGAAGAATGGTGGTCTTGAACAGCGCATACAGTCCGGCAAGGATGACTCCGCCGACCACGACCGAGATGATAATCTTCACGCCGGTATCGACATAGCCCTCACCGCTTACCGACTGAATTGCGGTCTTTGCCGCAATCGCCTTCTTGTTGCAGAAATTCTTGATCTTGTTGATGAGCTTTTTCATTTTCTCTTTCTCTCCTTTGGATTGTAAATTGTAAATCGGATTTGTCCGGCATCAGTTGCCGGCGTAATTGAACATCTGGCTGATCTTCGTCGTCAGCGTCGGAATGATCGTCGTGTTGAACAGTGCGTACAGACCCGCAAGCAGAACGCCGCCGACCACAACGGCAATGATGATCTTCACGCCGGTATCGACATAACCCTCACCGCTTACCGAAGCCAGAGCGAGGTTGGCGCGGGCAGCTTTACGGGAAATGAAATTCAGGGCAGTCTCCTTCGCCGATTTGAAGAAATTGCCGACCTTCTTAAAAAATTGTTTCATGATGTTTCTCCTTTGTTTTTTGAAATGAATTGGTTTTGTTTTTTGGTAAAATCGTTGTCGGTCGGACTACCGCGAGGACATAGGCACCACTCCTTTGCAAATAAAAAAGCCCTCATGCTTTTGCTTGAGAGCTATGTAAAGGAGAACCTGCCGGAAAAGGAAAAGGGTGTTTCATTCTGCGAAACGCCCACATATGAAAAGTATTATTTGCATATCAGGAGGATAACCTCATCAATCGCATCGGTGTACCGTCCCTCGGCAAGCAACTTGTTGCGACGGATCATCAAACAATCCAACAGCAACCGATATTCTTTGTCGGTCAGGGACAGACGGTATTTTTCTTCCTTTCGATGAAACAGCATATCCGGAACCTCCTGTATGTATTTTCTTTTTCACTGTTATGATAGCACGAAACCGGATGCTTTGCAAGTGTGCGGATATAGATCCTTCTTTTTCCGGTAAGTACGGTAGGTTCGAGGGGTTAGATTCTAAGAAAGGGGAACAAGAGAAAGAAAAAAGCGCTCAGCACCTAACCCCTCAAAACGCACTGACCGCTTTCCCCCTGCTACAGATCATTCCGTAGCGTTCATCTTGCATCCCTGTTTGCCCGTCTCTGCCTGATTCGGGCATAGTAATCCTCCAATGCCGCAATAATGACTTTCTCAATCTCCGCCTGCGGCGTTCCACGCTCAAAGAACCGATCCAGCCGTTCTGCCGGAATCTTAATTTTCTCTTTCTGGTTGGCTTTCTCCTCGGTCATGATAGCGAAAATTGCGTCCATGTCCAATTTTCCTTCCTGGCTGAGCTTTTTCATGCGGCAAGCCTGCGACAGAGACGGCGTGCAATCCTCGCTGTCTATGGTTTCTACCAAGTCCCGCTGCTCGTCCTCCGTAAGGTAGGATATTTCCACGGCAGGGCGGAAAGCCATCCGACCGTCATCCACCAATTCCAAAAGCTCCGGGACAAGTTCGGTCAGGCGGATATAGCGGCGTACCTGATCTGCACTTTCCCCAGATTGCTCCCCTATTTTATCAGCAGATTCTACACCTAACTTCCCCGCCAATGGCGTGGAAGTTAAATCGTTACGCTTTCCCTGGCATTTTATTGCTTCCAATTTCATTTTATAAGCAAACGCTTTTTCGCTCGGCAGAATGTGTTCCCGTTGCAGATTGCTGTCCACCATAGCGATCACCGCTTCTTCTCTGCTCATCTCCCGCACAATCGCCGGCATGAACTCAATCCCAAGCGCTTTGCAGGCATATTTCCGCCTGTGACCGGAAATCAGTTCATAGCGCCCATTTTCACAGCGCCTTGCCACAACAGGAGTCAGAACACCGTACAGAGATATGCTGTCCTTCAGCTTTTCCATTTCTTCATCGTCCTTTACCTTAAACGGATGTTCCGGGAAGTCGTCGATCATTGCCACTGCTACCCTTCGTACCTTTTCCCTTTTTGCATCCGTCGGAGAATACTCCTCCTGCAAAGTTTTTGTTTCTTCCATGCGCCCCTCCAAATAAAAAATACCGTCTCTTTGAATCGTTCGATCATCCCTTTCAAGTGGGAAATCGCGGACGAGTGTTAATCAAAAAGGCGGTATGTATTTTCCGTTTTAGAGGCAATTTTCTTAGGTTTACAACCGTTCGGTAGAATCTTTCGACCGAATGAGTGTAAACCTAATTTTTAGCGTGTTTTTTGCAACGAAAATCTCCGAAAATTTCATTTTGGCACGAAAAAAGCCCCAAAATCAATGATTTTGAGGCTCATTTTGGCGCAATGCTATAAAAGGGAAACCTCCTAACTATCAATAGATTTCCGCTCCAATTCACTTTACACTAACATAATACCACAAATTGTTGCGTTGTAAATACCTTTTGCAGAAATAAACCTAAATAATTTCCTCTCCCCTGAATCCACCTTTGAGAGTGACAACAATTCTCCCATCGTTTGAAACTGTGATACACTCCACCAAGCGGCGAACTGTAACATCATCATATTCAACGAAAGTGTCCTTGTCTGTTTGAGCAATGTAATTGAGTATTCGTTCCACTTCTCTATTCAGATCATCAGAAGAAGTTGCTTTTGCTTTTTCAGTAGAAAGCTGTTCACGTAGGGCGGCAATCTTATCGTTAATCTTTTTAATCTCAAGTTCGTATTTTTCCGCCTCTCCGCCTGTCGAATACAAGCGGTCTAACAAAATACTCATTTGATCGTAATAACTCTGAATTTGATTTTCGATAGCGTACACATCAAGCACAGAATCATTTCCGGTAAGAGCATATTGCAAATTGTTTCTTATCAGCTCCACAACCTCATCACGGTTACTCATCATTTTGGAAAGACAACGGCAGATTGCTGCATGAAGCTTCTTTTCCTCAACCCCTATCGAATCCTTGCAAATTTTTGTCCCGTGCTCAATACGATTTATACACCGCCAATAAACAATTCTTTGTCCGTTTTTCGTTTTTCCCTTTCTTTTATAATGCGCCCCGCAAGAACCGCAAACCAAGATATCAGACAAAGCGTATATCCCACTATGCTTACCGCGTTCGGTCAATGCAAAGTCGGATTTGCTTTTTTTACTACATCTTCTTGCCAATTCAACCTGCACAATATTGAATGTATCCCTATCAATAATCGGAGGGTGATTGTTTGACACCAGATACTTCGGCAATTCTCCGCGATTTACCTTTGCCTTCTTGTCAATACAGTTGCTGCGAAATGTTTTTTGTAAAAGAACATCACCAATATACTTTTCGTTTGTCAATATTCGCTGTATATGTTCCGGCTGCCATTGCAGTTTTCCTGAATAGGTTTTGACCTCTTCCGATCTAAGCCTGTCACAGATTTGCTTCATGCTATACCCGTCAATAAATAACTGATAGATCTTTTTAATAATCAACGCTTCTTCCTCAACAATTACCGGAATGCCATCGTCTCCCTTTCTATAGCCATAGCAATTAAAGTTTGTCATATAGGTGCCGCTTCTCATTCTCTGCTGAACACCCCACTTGACGTTGGCACTTATATTTTCACTCTCAGACTGTGCGATAACGCTGAACAAACCTATAAGCATTTCATTTTCTGCCTTGAGTGAATCGATAGCTTGTTCTTCAAAATAGACGCCGATTCCTTTTGCACGGAGCTTTCTTGTCCACATCAAACTATCTACGGTATTACGAGCAAAACGGGAAACCGATTTAGTAAGAATGAAATCGACCTTTCCTTTTTCGCAATCTCTCATTAAACGGAGAAAGTCTTTTCTCTTTGTAGTCGCAGTTCCCGTGATACCTTCATCAGCATATATTCCCGCAAAAGTCCAATTAGGATTTTTGGCTATTGCTTCCGTATAGTAGGCTATCTGAGCTTCATAACTGTTAAGCTGATCTTCAGAATCAGTAGACACACGGCAATATGCCGCTACTTTTTTCTTTACAAATTCGGTCGAGGTTCTTGAAAGAAGCGGATTAGCTTCTATCCTCGTAACAATTCGACTACTATTAGCTTGCATTTTCAGCCTCCGTATGCTTTGGGGTATTCGTCAGGGCAATGTCACCGATGAAATACACTGTAAATTCTCCCGTATGTCCCACGGTTATTTTCTTAACTGTTCTTTTAAGCAATGCTTCGTCAAGCTCACTCTGCTCGGTAAGCCGGTCATACTCCGAGGACAAGGCATTTAATACATGTTTGCCACCTCCCAATACACAACATTTGTATCGCTCGGAAGCACAGTCGAGTATCATTGTGGCAGCTCGCTTGAAGTCAATTTCTGTTTGCTCAAGCAAGCGATTTACTTCATTGCTCTTTCGTATCACTTCAATACTTCCGATATATTCGGTATTTTTTACGTGAGCCGTTAGTAGGTTCGGTTCCCGTATTGCTCTATTGAGCACCGATAAGATACTCTCACATATCGTTCTGTCATCAAGATAAACAGAGCATTTACACTTACCTTTGCAAATCCATTTTTCGCGGGTTCGCCATTTATTGATTCGGCTGAATGTTTCTCCGCACTCCGCACAAAATAGCATATCTTTAACAGTTGCCATCAAAGGTGTCAAAACTGCTTTTTTACCTCCCTTCTCGGCTCGTATATTTTTCGCTAAGTTGAAATTGTTCGAATCAACGAGCCGAGGGAAGGTTTCATTGCCAAGATACCTTTCGTCTGCAAGGATACGGGAAACCATGTTTTTATTCCATACCTTTGTGTCCTCGAAGTATGTAACCTCTTGCTCGGTCAGGGCTTCGGCGATACCGAGCAGAGTTTTTCCGGAAAGATACATATTATAAATTGAAGAGATTATTTCGGCTTCACCGTTGTTCACAACATATCTACCACCCACAACTTCATATCCGAAAGGAATATTTCTTATCTTCATTATTATATAACCTCCGTTATTTCTTCATTGAGTATGATACCGCCTTTCAGTCTATACGAAACGGTACCATCTTCCTCAACGATTATCTTTTCGATAATAGCCCGAAAGATTTCTTCAGAAAAGTCGATCAGCGCCTTCGGTTTTTCTTCCAATTCTTCTTTCACATGAAAAAGGTTTTCAATAATGCTTTCTTCTTCGCAGTTCTGCAATAGCTTGAGTCGGCGGCTTCTGAGTTCTGTTAACCTGCCCCGCAGTCTATTTGTCTGCTCTATAAAAGATATCTCATCAAGAATACCTTTACTGCGAAAGTTCTCAAATCGACTGTTTTGCTCGGAAAGTCGCAATATCTCGCCGTCGATCTGATTGATTTCCGCATTACCTCTTGTTCTTTTGTTTTGTAATTCCGAAAGGTCAGCAATCGTCTTATCAAGGATTTCTTTTTCAAAAGTGCGCAATTTGTTATAGGCTCTTACAAATCCTTTCTTGACCGCTTCTTCGGTCAAGTTAGGAGAGTCGCAGTCAAATCCGCTTATACTCTTTTTTGAACACACCCAATAAACCACATCGTTTTGCACTTTCCTACGATATGACCATCCGCAATGACTACATATAATCATATGAGAAAACAAATATCTTTTTCGATTTTGAATTGTCTTGTTATTTCTGTCAGCCAATAATTGCTGAACTGCTTCAAAATCATTCCGAGAAATAATTGCCTCATGCGTATTTGAAATATAGAACTTGTCTCTTTCACCTTTATTACGAATACAACGAAGCGGTAACATCGGCGGCGTATAGTGTTTTTGTGTTAAACTATCTCCGATATATTTCTCGTTTGTGAGGATATATCGAATAGCAGGGTTGTTCCATTGTCTGCCGTTACCCTCAATCGCTTCTCGGTTCAGCTTGGCGGAGATACTGTTTATACCAAGTCCCGATAAGTACATATTGAATATTTTACGAACGATCTCAGCTTCTTCCGGAATGATTTCAAGATTTCCGTTTACAAGTCTGTACCCAAAAGGAGCGCAGTACGTTGTAAAGGTTCCGTTTTCCATCTTCATTCGGTAGGCACTTGACACACGAATCGAGCCTGCGAGTGCTTCGCTCTGTGCAAAGGCACTCTTTACATACAGTACCATTTCCGAGTTCATCGTTTTGGTATCTATATTATCGTTTTCAAAAACAACTGTCGTACCGCAGTCCTTTAGTGCTCGGATGCTTTCAATACATTCAAGTGAATTTCGGGCAAATCGAGAAACGCTCTTGCAAAACACTCTGTCGATACGACCGAGCTTTGCATCGCTCAAAAGCCTCTTAAACTCTTCTCTCTTGGACATTGCTGTTCCGGTAATTCCTTCGTCTGCATATATGTCCACGAGGATCATATCTTCTCTTGAACCTATATAATCCGAGTAGTATTTGACTTGTGCGAGAAAAGAGTTCTCTTGGTCATCGGAGTCCGTTGAAACACGGCAATATGCCGCTGCTTTTATCTTTTGGTCCTCGGTAGACAGTTCCGAAGAAGGTCTTATTATTTGTACTGTTCTTTGGGCATTCATGTTTTCGCCTCCTCTCGCTGGTATTTTACCGCTATGCGGTAAAACGGACAAATGTGCAAACGGTTTCGCCGTACATTTGACAAAACGTGAATATGTATTTTGCTGATTGCCTCTTATAACGAATATTTAACGCAATCCTGCATATCATATAATATACAATTGGCAGTTTCGGGATTTATGCTGTTAATATCGATTATCTACCCCGATTTCGGGATTTTATATTGACAAATACCGTCTTTTGTGATACAATATATTCGGATCAAAATACAAGGAGGGTCGCAACATGACCGAACGCACCGAGTATCTGAATAAATTGATTGAATGGAAGGATGAGCAGGTCATCAAGGTAGTCACCGGCATCCGACGCTGCGGAAAATCCACCTTGCTTGAATTATATGCCGATTATCTCCGAAGCACAGGCGTTGCCGACGAGCAGATCATCTTCATCAACTTTGAAGATTTGGAAAACGAACATTTGCTGGACTATAAGGTATTGTACAAGCACATTTGCGACCGCTTATGTATGGACAAATACACCTATATCTTTCTTGATGAAATACAAAAGGTCGAAAATTTTGAAAAAGCGGTTGACAGTTTGTATATCAAGAAGAACACCGACATCTATATGACCGGCTCCAACGCCTATATGCTTTCAGGCGAGCTTGCCACGCTTCTTTCCGGCAGATATGTGGAAATATCAATGCTTCCGTTTTCCTTCAAGGAATATCTGGAATACCATCCGTCCGAAGACAAAGCATCTGCACTCGCCGCCTATATGAGCGACGGCGGATTTCCCTATATATCCGTAATGGAGCATTCCAAATCCAAAACCGATATGTATATTGAAGGCATTTACAATACAATTATTGTAAAGGATATCGAGGATCGTCAAAGGAAACGGGAAAGTGATCCAAACAAACGAAAGGTTGCAGACATTGTCCTTCTGAAAAGCATTGCAAGGTTTCTGGCGAATTCCATCGGTAATCCTATCTCTTTCAAAAGCATTGCCGACTATATCACCTCTACGGGACGAAAGGTATCTCAAAGCACCGTGTCCGACTATGTGGAAGCTCTCTGCGAAGCATTTATCTTTTATCCTGCCCTGCGTTTTGACATAGGCGGCAAGGAGCTGATGAAAACAAATCAGAAATACTACATTGTTGACCTTGGACTGCGCAGACATCTGATTGCAAAGCGAAGCTATGACCTTGGTTTTTCTCTTGAAAATCTTGTATATCTGGAGCTCTTACGCCGTGGATATAATGTCAATGTCGGAAAAGTCGGAAATACCGAAGTCGATTTTGTAGCCAAAAAAGATGACCGCTATTATTACTTTCAGGTTACCGATACTATGACATCGGAATCGACCTTCAACCGCGAGATCGCACCATTGCAAAATATTCCCGACAACTATCCCAAAACCATTCTGACAAATGAAAGACTGACACTTGGAAATTACAACGGAATAGAAGTTGTGAATGTCATTGACTGGCTCTTGGAATAAAATCATATATGTACTATGCCTACGGTTTTTCGCCGTAGGCATTTTGCATAATGCCATATGCTTACAGTGCTACGGGTTTACACCCCATAGATTCTGCATTGCGGCGGTTCAGTCTCTCAAGAACTTCCCTGCTTGCAATTCCGTCTTTTAACATACGACGGATGATATCAAGGGAAGAAAGGTAAATTATCTGCTTTCTCAAATCTTCGCTCATTCTCTCTCCTCAAAACTTCTTTTCAAGTTTTTTCTTCGGATCATAATCGTTGTAGATTTTCCAGATCTGGTAGATGTACTTTTTGTTTCTCGGACGCTCAATATCGGTGACGATATTATCACGGATTTCGATAGGTTCTTTGATATCTTTAAGTGCGTCTACGAGAATGTCTCTGGCGTAAACATTGGCATAAGTACCGACAAACTCCGTTATCGCCCTCACAACTTCAAAACGAAGTGAATCCGATTTGCCACCCCATACCTCAAACAAAACACCCATTGCTTCGATATAAAGATCCTCGCCTAAATTACGATAAGCATTGAGTGCTGTGCTCACGCAGGCAAGATGTCTCTCAAAACGTGTACCCTTCAATTCAACTTGAATACCAACCTTTTCGGTTGCCGCATTAAAAGCAACTGCTTCGGCTTCTTCTCCAAACAGATTTGCGCGGAGTGCTTCTCCGGAACGAAGTTTCGATGAGAAACCGGTTTGCATGGCGAACAGCCTTGCTTCCTCTTTTGCATCCATTCCCTTATACACTTTGCAGAGTATTTCGGTAGGCTTTTCCCCGTTCATGGACTCTCTTGCAAGAATTGTGTGCTGTCCGTCGAAAACATAAAATTTCCCGTCACGAGCACTAATCTTGGGTTCATTGGCAATTCGCTCATCCCACTTGCTCACAATATGTGCGATTTTGTCCTTGTCTTTTTTTCTCTGATAGGATTTTCTATCAATTACAAACAGGTTACTGGATATAGTTTTCATTTGATAAGGTCTTTTAATAGCCATTTTATTTCTCCTCAATGTTATTTAGAAAATCTTGAATTTTGTGTAGCACCCTATCCACATACTCACGATTTTTCTTATCGGTAAGTAAGTCAGGGTATTCGGTAAAATATCCGCCAATAGTATCAATGGCGATATCGACATCAGTTTCAAATGCTTTGAGCATATCTGCTCCCGTTGCCGGCGGGCGTTCGGTATTCAAGTGTCCTGCGTAAAGGTTATCAATAGAGCGAAACAGTTCTTTTCGTCTTTGTCTTTCCTGTTCACGCTCCTCCCGACTCATGTTAGAAGTAGGAACATATAGACAGTCCACAAGTTCTTTTCTCTTCTCAGGTGAAGCTTTGCCAATCGTCAGCATTTCATCATGAGTTGCTCTAATCTTGCCGGATTGAATATCTTTTGTGATACCCGGAAAATCTTCTTCAGCTACATCAAGTGCATTAACATATTTTTCTGCCCGTTCAATTGTCGAGTGACCGACTCCCATCTCGCTTGCAATTCGATGTGCTGTTTTATCTCTGATTTTTGGTAAGTCCTCATTTTGAGGACTTACCAAATCTGTGTACTGATTGCCGCGAAAACCTTCACCTGCGCCATGCGCATCTTTCTCCGCTTGATATCTACGTCCCATAAGAATGGTCTTTTGCGCTGCCGACAAGTTCCTTCTTCCAAGCTGATTAAGGCATATCCAAGATATCGCTTCGTAACGATTCTCAAATGTCTTTTCTTCCACTCGATACTTAAGCGTTGGATTCTCCTTCAGTATCTTGTAACGGTGATGACCGTCAACAATCACGCCGTTCCATGTAATGATAGGATGATATATCTCGCCATCTCGTAAAATGTTGAGCCTGAGATTTTTGAACTCGTCCTCGTCAAGCGGTGGAATTACTCTTTCAAATTCCTCATCAACCTGAAGCATCAATATGTTGTTCATCTTCGTCATTCAGGTCAAGGCTCACATGAATAGCCGCCCCTATCTCCTTCATTTTTTCTTCCGGCACTCTGCCGATCTTCCTAATCAGCCTCGACTTATCTATCGTCCGTATCTGCTCAAGCAAGGCAAGTGAGTTTTTCTCAAGTTCTTCATTATCAAGAGGAACATGGGTAGGCAAGGCTCGTTTCTTAAAGAATCGACTTGTAACCGCTGTCACGATAACTGTCGGACTGTAATGGTTTCCAACATTATTTTGAATGATGATCACCGGGCGTTTTCCGCCTTGCTCCGAACCCTTATACGGATTTAGGTTTGCGAGGTAGATATCCCCGCGATTAATCTTTTCGTCTTTCATTTTGAATAGACCTCCTATGTTTTGCCGATCATCTCAGCTATGTACGGGGACCCTGCCCCAAGTCCCCGCGGAGGTATCAATCATGGGCAGGCTCGCACAAGATATATGCAAGGTAGCTCAAGGCATCTTCATCAATGGGTTTGTGCTGATTCAGCATCATACAATAATGAAGAAAATAGTAAATTGCTTCGATGTCGTCTCTCACTTCGACTTTCACATCGTTTCCCGTTAAGGGATGATGGAACTCGCAAGGCTCTCGTCGGAACCAATTTACAAGGTTGCTGTTTTGGTCTGCAAAGCAATCTTCAACCGCAAGGCAGATATCGTCTGCCATCTTCAAATGTCGTTTTGATTCTCTGCTCCCATCCGGGGAAAAGCAAGCGAGATTGAGATGCGCATGAATAGTTTTGATACAGAGTGTAAAATCTCTGAGGGACATTGCCTCTCTGCCGTCCTTACATTCGGCAAGGATTTCTCTTACTGTTCTTTTCATAAAACTCCTTTGTAGCTAAGTATTTTGAAAAGTTGAATAGCCACTCCTTTCAGACTTCTCATCGGGAAGTCAGCTTCCCTTCGGAATGTGATTAAATAGAATATGTATCGGGATCATTCGGGAAGCGACCGCTATGTCCAATGCGGTCTGCTTTTTATCCCGAACTCCGTAACACACTCTATTTGTCCTCGACACCCCGAGTGTGATCGGCATAAGCCGATGTGGGAAGTCATCAAGCGGTCGAGTGCAAACCAACTCCATAGGAATCTCACCTCCCCCGGGTACTCCGCAGGCAGCGCCTTTCGGCTACTGAAGTATCATTGTCCCTTGTAAATGTCATCGCCCTAACCTACGGCACTTTGAGGTTTTATTTCGTATAAGTTTTATCGCTCGCTCTCTTTCGGGAGGTCATGGCGCACCTACGATCTCGGCTAACTCCGCTGCTCACGGACATTTTACAAGTAATGTGCTTGATGAATGGCTATTCAGTTTTCAAGGTTCTTTGAGGAGGAGATTTCATCTTGCCCCCTCAATTGGTAGCCAACGAAAAGGCACAAAAAGGGCAATAAAATCAAAACTTTTTCAAAAAATTTTTTATATTGCGCAATTTGAACTTAAATGTTCGATAGGGGATACCCATTTTCTTTGCCGCTTCGGCTTGCGTATAGCCATCAAATGCAAGCACTGTGAGCATTTCAATTTCATCTGAACTCAGACATTTTACTCTGTATGCAAGCTCCTCATCTTCAATTTCTTCAATCCACCAATACCTTGATTGCTCACTACTGCTATCAATGGTGACGGTTAATTCATCGAAAAACTTGTTGAGCAACGTGCTTTCTGAATCATCATCCTCGCCGTCATCGAAGTCACTCGATGAAAACGGCTGTGTGTGCAGGTGATACCGCCGATCACTCTTGTATTGCTCTAAGTCAAACTCATACATAGCTTTGATTTGTTCCTCTGTCATCCCCTGCGCTTTGTATTCCTCTGCCTGCTTCTTCTGTCTTGCCTCAAACTTTTTTCTTTCATATCCGTTATTCCAACTCATTTTTAATCTCCTTGAATTTTGAATTTTTGTTTTGAAATGTTTTGTTGAAAATCAAAATTCAAGGGATTAGGGGTATCTACCGATTTGTGTTTGCCATTGGCTATAAAACATAAAAAGTCCTTTCCGATGCGGAAACATCGAAAAGGACTCACATAACGCCGTACAAAGAGCAAGCAAAGTCGATCAGTGCAAAAAAGAAAAAGGCACCGTATGACAACAAGACAGAATTAGATTCTGTTACTTGTCTTCATACGGTGCCAAAACACATTACTGTGTTCTTTGGGTAGTCAAGATCGACTCCGCTTACTCATTATAAAGTATTGAATATTAAATTTTGGTTTCTATATCGGGAAGAAACGCGGGAGGTCTGCTATATGCCCTTGAAGTATAGAAATACGCAAGGTTCAAAGGCGTGACCGACTTGCATTTCTGACATTTGGCTACAATAAAGCCTTCCCTCATATTAAGTGTTACTGTGGCTAACGGAGTTGAACAATACGGACAAAGAATTTCTCGGAACTCGATATTTTCGCATTGAGACAATGAAAGCTCTATCTTTTCAATAACACTTGCTTCTAATGGTTTAGCGATAAACTTTGGAGGGGTTACGGTCATAGCGCACCTCCGATGTTTCCGAGCGATTTGACAATGTATTCGTCTATATCCCTCGGTTCAAACAGTTTCAAATCTCTCAATCTGTAAAACATACTCTTGTAGGAGACCTGAAAATGTTCTGCAACTTGGCTGATAATTGCACGGTCGCTGTCACAAAGGACGCTGCTACCGTACAGAGGAATTCGTTTGTGGGGTACAATCGAAGCTCGGACTCGATTAACAACCAACGTCTTTGGCATTAGCAGAGCCACACCCATCGATGTTGCTTTATTCTCATTGATATTGAACATCGCCGCAAAGTCCTGGAGAGAATACTCCCGCTCTGAATCAAACTCATTGTTATATGCCGCCGTTACTGGCTTATTATTAAGCAGATCCATAATGATGTGCCCTGCTTCGTGAGCTAAAACAAATCTCCTTCTCGTCTTGTTTTTCTCTTGACGGAGAAATTCATCAATGACAATCATGCATTCCGGTGGAATTACCTCCACTCGCTTGCCGTCACGCCATACCCACATAGTGTCCTTACCGTCTGCAAGGAAAGCCATTCTTCCCGCATCCTTGTCGGCAAGTCTATCATAAACGATTCGATAATTCAGATGATCGGCGATGAAGCCTTCTATATCAGTAGGATCACCTTGAATAAAGGCTCGATAATTGTATTTGCGAATTAAGCCTTCGCCAATTTCGTCGATTTCATCGTTTGTGTGATAATAGTACAATCGCTTTTCCTCCCGTTAGAGTTTTTTTATCACGTGCTCGGCAACACCTTGTATGTAACACTCCCTTACTATAATATCTTTCATCGTTTTGTTCTCCGGGTGGAGACGCACTCTCTGCTTCTCCGACTCGGGATAGTAGGTCTTTAGAGTAGTCTCGTTTCCAACGAGTGCTACCACAATGTCACCTGCATTTGCGTGATTCTGTTTCTTGACAACAACCATGTCACCGTCCTCGATACCAACTTCTATCATAGAGTCACCATGAGTACGCAACACAAAGAAATCTCCCTCTCCGAAAAGTGCAACCGGAAGAGCAACAAATTCCTCAAAATCTTCTTCCGTCAGTTCGGGTGAACCACAAGCGATAGCTCCGAGAACGGGTGCTCGGTTCATCTTGTAGTCAGATCTCTGCATATTGCGTGTTTCGATGTGTTTGCCATCATAGTCAAGCATACCCTTCTCTGCCATTTCATTGATATAGTAGTATGCCGTTGACTTGCTTGTACCAATTGCGGTGGCTATCTTCTGCATCGAAGGCGACCCATGATATTCAAAGAAATATTCCTCCACGAAAGAACTGATTTGCTTCATAACTTCGGGATTTCTTTTCCTTGTTCCTGCCATCTCGCACCTCCGCACAGTTCAATAGAACGCTTCGTTCTATTTGTGAGTATATTATATCATATTTCCGCGAAAAGTCAATAGGTCTTTTGCACAAGAAAAACGAGGTTGTCGTTTTAGAGACAACCTCGCAAGATTAACTGTGTATAATCGAAATATGAATCGTTATAATTCACTCATTTGAATATTTGAATCTTTTTTGCTATTCTTCTTTCTCAATAACAGAATTGTTAGTGGACTAATCGGCTTGAACAATCATCCCTCTCTTGCGCTGAATTACACCAATAAAAGAGCACGCAAAAATTATGATTGATACTACAACCCAAATAGTTGTTAATGTGGAGTCAGTATACGGAAGAATATGCGGAGACCCAATCAACCACAAAGAAACAAACACCGACATCGTAACTCCAATGAGCCACGCAAACAACTTCCAAACGATATGATGTTGTGTTAATGTAATCCCTAACAAGTACGAAAACAGGCAAAGAATTATTGCAGATAGCGGTAAGGTCAGTAGCTCAACATCATCTATTGCGAAGCTTTCCGCTAATATTGGAGATAAAGCCCAAGTCAGCATTACATTACTTGTTAGTGCCAAAAGCGCTTCTACTGTAACAATTCCACCGATGATCGTTTTGGAGATATTTGTCCGCACAATCATACTGTGTCCGATTATTACTAAGCCACATATTATCGCCCAAAGCGCATTAAACACCGAGAAAAAGAGGACCAGTCTACCGTTCTTTTCCAAAAGTCCCAACATAACAATATTCACTACTATTGTCACAACATACAATAATATAGCAAAGATAATTTTACCATTCTTGAAAGAGTATTTCTTAATAAACTGACTAACAATAGAAAAATGAATAATTGGAATGCACAAATCTCTAAAGAGCCAAATAGGCAGAATAACCGATCCAACTCCTATTAACCACATTATCAAAGAACAGAAAAGTACTAATATCGGAGAAATAAATAGCAAAAAAGATTTTTTCATATTCAGTGTTCCTCTCTTAATTCAAAGAATTCGGCAATGAATGCTCAATATAGGTAGAACCGTTATAGAAGCCGCAAGTAATAGTCGCAGGAATACTGGTCGAAGTACCGGAAAAATGCACATCAAGATCTTCAATAGCATTGATGAGACCATCGGGCATAATAATGGAAGTACTAATCCTATTATTAGAATCGGCACACAAATTCCAAGCGGAGATTGCAAATTTCACACAGTTGTTTGAGGTAAGGTGATAACCATTATAAGATGACAAAATAAGTGATGTTATTTGATCAATTTGAGCTTTGCTCGCTGTAACATACGAATATGTTTTACTACCGTACTTATCGTTAATATTCATCTCGTATATCTCTCGATTATACCACAAACCAACAAAGCTTCCATCTGTTGACTGATCAATTTGGCTTCCCCAACGTCCAATGGTAACCGCTTCACCTGCTGCAAGTTCGTAGTGACCAATGGTGTACTCGTGCGCAGAGTTGCTAATAATTTCTATCCAACCATGTCCTGCCATGCTGCCTGACATCATATTGTCAAGTGAAATACCACTCGCGAAAATATACACATCAAAGGTTCCCGGGAAAATCGACACAGAAAATGTTTTAGTTAAACCTGTTACTTTGTGGGTGGCGGTAATAGATGCAGACCCTCGGGACAGAGCTGTTAAGGTGTATCCGTTTATAGACACTCTTGAAGTATTAGAAGTTGTATAGGTGAAATCATATTTATTTGCCCACAAAGCGTTTGTAGGATTCTTTGTGACCTTCTGATTGAGTGTCTCCCCTACATCAACATTATTACAAGTAATGGAAAAGCCGCTCATTAGCTCTCTCTTGGTATGAGAAGATGTATTGCCATAATAATCGGTTCCTGCCACACGCCAAACGCAAGAGGCATAAGTTGCCGTTCCACTGGTTCCAGTTGTAGATGTCGCAGAAACACTTGAACCAGACAATTTTAAGTATTTTGAGTTGTATGCATTTTTAACCAAACAACCTCCCCCTGTTGCAATACTGATAGACCATTTGCATTGAGTGGGGACTGTAGAGCTTGTAACCGTTACAAGTTCAACTGCATTGCTACCACTACTCGTAGAAACCGCTAAATATTTAGTGGAGTCTGACACAGGCTGAATATAATAATAACTACCATTGTAAGTGATTTCCCAACGAATTGAGTTTCCCAAAGAGGAGATCAATCCAGATTGAGCGCTTAAACTACTGCTGTACCTCAAATACTTTCCACTGTTGTCGTTATTTAAGTAATATGTACCGTCATGAACTGTTTGAGATCGAGTACGAAAAACTTGTTCGATTGTTTTTTCATCATATGTATCTGCGCCTGCCAATACATCATATTTCGTAGGAATTTCGTTTTCAATTTCAGAAGCTGAAAAATCTGCCGCAGAACAGACCAATCCCAAACTCGAAACACATGATAAAATTAATCCTATAGTAAGTATAAGACTAATTAGTTTTGAATACTTTTTCGTTTTCATACCTTATTCCTTTCTTTAATATATTCACTTCGACCGCACAGAGCCTATGGCTCTGTGCGGTCGCTTGCAAGAACCCGCCATTTTTAAGCAGTCGTCAACTACATCGTAAACAGTTCCACACTCCGCAACTCGCAAGAGTGCTTTCATATGCAGGCGGTTCGCACAATTTCATTCGAAAATCTCCTCTTGCTTTAGTTTTATTTTCGCATTATTCAAGAATATAAATACTGCCGAATGTTCCGCTCACGTAAATATTTTCGTAGCCATCCCAACCGTAATGTGTAGTAAAGTTTGTTTCTCCAAACAGTCCGCTGTGATCTGTATACTTATAAACTACTACTGCATGATTAATATTATCATCTGCGTTTTGGGGATTGAATAGGTTACCAAAAAGAAGCACCGGATTGTCCGCATCAATACTGTTCATGATTGTATTGTTGTTGAAAAAGCCCCACCACTTTGAAACGTGTTTTACGGTCACCCCACGCCCGGAAAAGTAACTTTCACTTGTTTCTTTAATAGTTGTTGAATAGGTGCTATCCTCACTTCCGTGATTGCTTCTTAGATGCCATGCCAAGGACGCAGTTCCCCCTTTTAGATTGTTATGGGCAACATCACTCCAGTACGAATCATTCATATAGTTTGCGCTACTATTGTATTTTTCTTTATAAGCAATCAACATCCCAAGTCCGATATACCCACAGATTCCTCCTGAGTTCGGAGGACAGTAGTATCCACAATGTTCCATGTTGAAGAAAAACTCATAATTCTTCAAATATCCATATGTAGTACTTTGAACTTCTTCTTGCGCAGACATGGCGGCGGTAGCCACCTGAGCAAAACTCTGATTTCCATACTGACCATCCAAGTAATTTACAACCAACTGATTAGTATCGGCAACCAGTGTGTTATAATACTGCTGACAACTCTCAACATAGTTGGCTTTTTCCGAACCAACGATAATCTCATCGGATACAATAAGATGCTCCAGATCACCATCAGTTCCCTCTACATAGTAGAACGTAGGACCACAGTAATACAAATCCTCAAAATATCCAAGATAAGGCGACGGTGCAGATGGAGAATACTCGGCAAACACTCCGGTATTAACGTTAAAGATCATATAGCCGGTTGGAGAACATTCAGCGATATAATACTCATTACCTGCAAAATCTACTGCGCTCTTAATATTAGACACTCTAAAATTTGTATCTGTTTCGATAGCCTCCATTTCCGAAAGTTTTGCATTAAATATTGAAAGAAGTCTGATTTCAAATCCGACATTCTCAGACTCTATTATACCCGAAATAGCAAATGCAGGTATTGCTGTTGCAGTCAACAACATTGAAATAGCAAGAACGAATAGCAGTATTTTCCTCAAAAATTGTTGTTTCATTTTCAACTTCCCCTTTCTATAATATACCATTTTTAAATATTCTTCGCCAATACTATTTTGCCAGTCAAGCCATCACTATATGTTATGTTCAAATATACCAACAATATAGGTGCCCCATTATTATCTGTAGAAACAATGGTTTTTTCCACTTCATAGGTATATTCATTTATGTCAATACTCTTACACAGGGTCTCAACTTTTAAATCCAAATCAGAATTCATCTTTGTTTTATCGATTGATGCAACTCTGTTGGCAATGGACATACCATCAAACAATCCTTTGTCAACTATACTGATTTCTATGATATTTCCTTTAGAATCATATACAATGTTAGCTTCTTCAGTGGTAGCAAAACCATTGATCACCTTATAATAATGCACTTTATAGAATACTATCGGAGTAGCCGGTGGCGTATTATCAACATAGGTATCGTTGATATATTCCTCCTTCTCGTATTTGCTTAGGTCAATATGTTTTCCTAATTCTATTATCGCTTTTTCTTTTATAGCATCAAGTTCATCTTGTGAAACATCCTGTTCATATGGCTGCGTCAAATAATATTGTGGTGTTATAAAATTAATTCCTGCGAATTCACCACTAATAGTATCCAACAATATCACTTGTCCCGCGTTAGTTTCATAGTGCATAAGACTCCTTGACATATTTGTTCTTTTGTATGTTTTTATATAAAAACAATTATATGTACGATCATCAAATGTTACTTGCACATTATTATTCGCAAGATTATCATATGCTGTTAGCGATAAATCGCTTTCGACAGATACACCTTGAAAATCGTTTGAAACGTCTACCACCAAAAATGGATTCTCGTGAGTTGAACACGAAACAATAGACATGGTACATAAAATACATATGACCACAGCAACAAGTTTCCTCAATTCTCTTTTCATGTTATTTCCTCCTATTGGTTCAAAAAAACTTTCGGGTCAGATTCACTTAAGTAACCTCTAACAACTGCATCCAACATTTCATAATCATATACACTCGAGGACTTCATATAATTGATTGCGGCCTCTACGCTATATCCTTGAGAAATGGTTAATCTGTAAAAATCAGGAGCGAAATTATTGCATTCCGCAACCAATGTGGTATCGTTAAAACCAATAACATTATCTACACCACGTTCAACGAGTTTTTCGACGATGTTAATTGCACTGCCCGAATTCATTCTCGAATACGAATAATTACCATCTCCGGTATTACACGTAAGTAGTAAAGCAAACTTCATGCGGGACAAATCAACACCATCCAAATCGTCCATTTCGATCCATGTATGCGTTAACCAGCCCATTTTCAAGAGGAATCCTTCTTGCTTTCCGTGAGTATGAACCGTGAAAATCGTTGAATTTTTGAGCGTGTTGATCATTTCTGCAACAGTATGTTCTTCGTAGTAATCAGTTGTAACCGTGTAAAAACACTGATTGCTTGCACCGTTTACAATATTTTGTACTGGCGTAAAAAAGGAATTTCTCACAATAGATGCACTTTGATTGAACGCATTTAAGGATACAACATGAACGCACTTAAACATCCATTCATCCTTATAATTGTTATCATTAGAATAAGTGTATTGTACAAGATCTGTTCCATTTGCATCATAATCAAGAGGAACCGATAACACTCTACTGTTCGTTCCCGTTGCTTTTGAGGTTATTATATAATTTCCACTACTTGAAATCGAAAACCCCCATCTCGTTCCCGATCCTGCATTTGAAGCATACTGTTTAATTGCTGCATTATTTGCCGTCGAATTATTCTCAACTCCAACATATTTTTCGCTATATACAGATTGTATAGTATAATAACCGTCTGATTGACGTTTAATATACCATTTCGCTTGATCCCCGGTATGATACGTCCATTGTTGAATATTTGCGCCCTCATTGGTTGAAGGGCCCTCAACATCCATATATTTTTGGGTTCCTACATTCTGAATGTTGTATATTCCTTCACTTAGGATACTTGTATAATTTACAACAATATACGGCGAATAGGAAGCTCCGAAATTTGACATTCTGAAATTGCGAGCATAATTAATATCACTTTCGTTGGCATTCAAGAAAATAATTCCTTCTTGCGATCTATAATCTGCTGTCCTCAAATTACCCACCCATAATTTTGCAGCATCAGTAATATCAAACGCATAATACCCGCTTGTGGTATTCGATATTCCAACAGATGCTTGGAGATCGCCAAGGGAATTCGCCCCCGCATTGTTCCATGTTACAGTAGATTCATCCCAACCTATAGTGCCTAAAAATTGATATGCTTTTATGGTTGTTGTATAAGAACCGCGAGCACTATTATATAGGTACATCTTAACACTGATTACTTCATCCGCATCAAGATTTCTAAATACAGATCCGCTTTCACGCATCTCTGGAAAACGTACCAACAAACGTCCTACACCGTATGCATCCTCATACTTCCCTACATAACTAACAAGATGATTTCCGCACGCTTCATCAGCTCTTGCCGTGTAAATCGGTGCATCATGAATATAATCTCTGTCGTTATACTTTATAGACGGATCAATATAAATCGGATATGTTAATCCCGCAGTTTGCAAGAAAGTTTCGTTGAGTTCTATGGTCATCACATACTCATAATCATCAACTTTCTTAACCTCATAAGTAGTATCAATATATCCATTTTCTTGTGCTGAACTATCATAAATATAGAGTGGATCGGATGTGAAAACGGCATTTCCGTTCACCTCATCGATAAACGTAAGTGTACCATTAGCATTATTAAGAACAAGTCCCTCACATACAATCTTAAATGCATATGTTTTGGGAGCATCTTCTGAATAAATAATTATTTCCTCTTTATAACCATCAAATTCCACCTTGTAGCCGATAGCTGTGTTTTCACCAAAAGCTTCGTTGTACAACACATAGCTATCACCAACCAATTCCCCTTTCTTTGGATACTTTGAGTCAGTAATAATGCCAATGGAGATTTCGTAATCGCCAATAGTTGTTATTACCGGATGCTTAATAATCTTTTTTGGGAATACAGTTCGTACATCATTATCTTCATTAACGTAAAGATAATTATTGCGTTTGCTATTATATAGTTTGTTACTCTTATCTTTGATTTTCCCATCGCTATTATCGACATATTTAACCGGATAATCAAAGAAGTATACCGAATTTGAGCCATCCTCATTAAGAACACAGATTTCGTTCATATCGCTCTCTGCAGTAAAAACACGCGCCGTATGACCGTATTCACTTATATTCTTTTCAGGAATAATCTCCGTAGGAATTGAATATACATACTTGTCTGCATCTTCACCGAAATCGACAGCGTAAACAGAGAAATCACCACAAACTTGAAGCGTAAAAAACAACACTAAGATTAACGAAATTATTGATATTTTCTTAGACATATTATTTCTCCATTCTTTTTATTTCACAGGTCTTACAGTATTGGTTTGCAGGGCATAAGTGCAACGCACTTATGCCCTGCTTCTGCTCCAGAGGAGAAGCGCGATCGTATGGATATTGTACGTTGAACAAGTTACATATTTCATGTTTTCCTCCTTTTGCTTTTTATAAAAGCATATAAAGATTTTGTTACACACCCCAGTACAATACCTATCACAACTGGCGCTAAATAAGTAGCCAGTATAAGCGATATCTCCTGCGTAATCGCGTATCCGTCTCCGCTTAATGCTTTAGGAGTAGGTACTATAATACCAATTTCCAACAGCACTAATAAACTCACTGCACACACGGACGCCAAAAGCCTTACCCGATGATTTTTTAAAAGCATCGCAACTATGATGCCAACAACAAAAAGGATGAGCAAGAACACCGCACCTTGCATTCCTATATCATCATAAACGCCATAACATGTTAGCATCAAATCACCTCTTTTATTTCAAAAGCTTTTCAAAGAAGTAATCAAGATCAATTTCTCCGGAAGAAATAGCATCTATAACATACAAATTGCCTTCATAAATGAATTTGGCTTGTGCATGATTGGATCCATCAAAGATATTCGAGTAATGTACTTTTACCCCATTTATTTCTTCGGACAGTCCCTGCTCCTCATATCCGCCAATATAACTATCATTCACATCTGCTTTGTCAAACAGAATATAGAAATTCACATTGACTGCTTCGTTATTATTTTTATAAATTTGACGAATCAAGAGTTGTGTTGGTTCGCTAATTACAGCATTTCCAGCGCCGTCATCCTTGTAGGAAACCATAATTTTTCTCGTTGTAGCAACATCATAATCAAGTTTTGCATACAACGTATCGAAACCTAATTGGTTGTGAGCCTCATTGATATCATTGTATTCCACAGAAACAGGCGCATCGCCATGTGAACCATTAAAAATCATGTTCACAATCGGTACCATGCAAAGTATCAATGCAATGCACGCAGCAATCGCACCCCATTGCAAAATCATTTTTTTCTTAGCTTTGGCACGAGCCCTTAATTCAGCCTTCTTTTCCAAATGAACAGCCAACAGCTCCGCATCAAGATAGCTGATAGCATCCATTACAAGATTGTTATTCATAAATAAATCTCATTCCTTTCCAAATGCATTTTTAAGCCTTGCTTGATTTTCTCTATCTCCCGATAAACGGTAGGAGACGAAATCGAAAGGTCTTTTGCAATAGTCTCTACAGATTCAGCCAAATAGAAGCGATCAATAAATATATACCTTTGTCGATCTGACAGCCCTCTGACATAGTCGTTAATTATCTTTCCTACCTCAGCTGCTTCATACTCTGCATCTACCGTATCATTACTCTGCAAAAAATCTTTTATATCCTCCATGGATACTGTGAGCTCAGATGGTATGCGCTTCTTGCTTGTCTTTTCCTTATAACGATTTATAGCTATGCGCCGCATAATCTGCGTGATAAACGCCGGGAACACAGTAGGTCTTGTCGGAGGAATAGCGTTCCACACTCCAAGATATGTATCGTTTTGACATTCCTCGCAATCCAAGCGATCATGAAGAATATTATAAGCAATTCTAAATAAAAACTGCCCATGTTTTTTATCTGTCTCTTGTATTGCCCGTTCTTCTCGTTGCCAATACAACTCGATTATTTGCTCGTCAGCAATAATCGCATTTTGCCCCATGAGTTTAGTCATGTTATCTCCCTTCTGACTACTTAAAAGCGCCTTCATAAATGTATGTCAAGAAAAATTCGGATTTTTCTCGTGTTTTCAGAAATTTTCTCAAAAAAATTTATATGAATTAAGCGGAGCTGTGGATCACAACCCCGCTTGAAAACTTAATATGTCTTGAACTTAGATAGTAGCGTTCTAAAATCCTCTTTTACACTATCAGGAGCTACAATCATTATCTTACCTCCGTAATTGAACACCCAAGAGTAAAAGGTAGATCCCGTCATCACATTCTCGGTTATTTCAAAGAAATCATCGTCAATCGGCTTTATCTCTATATCCTCGCCAAACTTGTCGATAATTTTATTCGTTATCTCATATCGGCAACGTAGTGTTACTTGCTCCATCCGGTCTCCGTACATAAGAAACATTGAATCACAGAACTCAGCCATATCAAAGCCCTCGGGCATCGGAATATACCCTTCGTCAAGCAATTTCACGCGGCAAATCTTATCTACACGATATTTAATGACCTTATCGTGCTTTTCGGAATAACCAACTACATAATAATTGTCCATATTCCAAGCAAGTGTGTAAGGACTAAATACGTATTCTGCTCCACCGTGTTTGAGTTGCTTTTTACCACTTCTATCGTATTCATAATAACAGAAAGCAACACGTTTCTGTTGATTGATCGCCATATTCAGCACATCAACAGTATAAAGCAAATTCCTGTTATCACCTTTTTGCTTCGTGACGTAAAGGTTACGTTTGAGCACCTCGGCTTGTTCGCTGCTTGCGAGAAGAGCAAGTTTGCCAATCATCTGCTCCGCACGTTCTGCCGATATAAAGTGTGCTGCTTGTATAGCATCAATCATCAGCTTCAATTCGGGAATCTCAAAAGTGCGCGAACCTAAAAAATATCGATTTTGCGTACTTCTAATACAAACAATATCGAATCCAAGCTCGACAAGTTGATCCAAATCATATCCAACCGTTCTCGGTGTCGCTTCAATACCAAGTGTCATAAGATGTTGCACAATCTGATTTAACGTAGTTTGATTATCTTCATCGGTATGCTCCCACATATATTTCAAAACATACACTAACCGATTCTTTTTATCTTTTGGCATTGTCGCACCTCCTAATGTTTGTTAACATAAACTATATCAAATTTTGGGACTTATCTTACTTCCTTCTTCTGTTAAAATCACATCCATTATATCACCTATATTACAATGCAACGCTTGACATATTCTCGCCAATACAACGGTTGTTACGGATTCGCCTTTGCCAAGTTTTGTAACAACGCTTTGACTAACATGGGCAAGTTCGCATAAATCTTTTTTCTTTAATTCTCTTTCAGTTAAAAGCACCCACAATTTTTTATAGCTAACTTTCATTATGTGTACCCCATTCATTTTAAATATATTATATATATTATATCACAAAAAAGATGTATTTGCAAGAGTAAATCGTGCAAATACAAGATGAAAAATCGAGCAGGAGGCTACTCGTTAGTTGAGTAGCCGACCTCTCACACCACCGTGCGTACCGTTCGGTACACGGCGATTCAATCATATTAAGTGCATAGACTTGTATGCTTCGTATATGTCATAATAGCCCCTGCGTGCAAGTCTTTCGTTTGTTATGGTATGATGTAATATACCGCTTCCGGCAATAGCCCAATAGCCTTTTCGAGTGTTTCCGTTTCAGTAAGCATGCCATTCGGGCATACCCAATTTCTTCAAGTTTGCAACTCTTGTTTTCGGCGTCTTCCACTGCTTCCAGATATACATTCGTATCCTTCTTCTCAACCACTCATTCCATTGCTCCATAAGTGCGCCCATTTCAGCTATTCCGTAATATCCAAGCCATCCTCGAATAAAATACCTTTATGTTGTTTAACACGGTATCAAGCTTTCTGCCCTGACTACGGGAAGTTAGTTTTCGCAATCTGTCCTTGGCTTTCTTCTTCGACTTTGCGTGAGCTCGGATATATGCACCCTTTCTGTTCCTTCCCATCGCAAAGCCGAGAAATCGAAATTTCGGATTGAATACACACTTACGGCTCGGCTCTTTTCCGTATTCACCTTGAACTTTAACTTCTTCTCAAGATACGCCGTACTTGTTCCGAGCAATCTTTCTGCCGCACGCATACTCTTTGCTAAAAGAAGTATGTCGTCTGCGTATCGGATAACCTTTACTCCTCCCCACTCAAACTCCTTATCGAATTTATCAAGATAGATGTTGGCACGTAACGGCGAAAGATTTCCACTCTGCGGCGAGCCCTCTTTTGTTTTTATTACTATTTCAAAACGGTCAATTTACCTTACCATGTTCACGCTGTGTTTTGGCAAAGCACATTTGAAAACAAAAAAAGTCGCCCGCAAGGACGACTTTTTAACTCAAATGCTATTTCTTATTTTTCGAACACCATAGTGTAGTTGCCAGTGTTATCATTCCAACTTGTGCTCTTGGCTATCGCATTCCATTGCTCTTCCGTACCCTTGAATATGATTGTTTCAAGCTTGCTGCAGCCGTAGAATGCATAGTCGCCGATGCTCGTGACGCTGTTCGGGATTATGACAGATGTCAGCTTTGAGCAGCCGTAGAACGCATTGTTGCCGATGCTCGTCACGCTGTTTCCGATCGTTACCGATGTCAAGCCTTTGCAACCGGAGAACGCATGGTCGCCGATGCTTGTGACGCTGTTTCCGATCGTTACCGAGGTCAAGCCTTTGCACCAGGAGAACGCATAGTCGCCAATGCTTGTGACGCTGTTTCCGATCGTTACCGAGGTCAAGCCTTCGCACCAGGAGAACGCGGAGTCGGCAATGATTTTGGTGTCCGGATGAATGCCGGAAGTTGCGGTTCCTTTGATCAATGCCATATAAGGATTTTTGTCGTTTCCTAAATATATTCCTCCGTTGTAGTCGCTGTATTGGAGATTGCTGCAACCGTAGAACGCATCGTCGCCGATGGCAATTACAGGAAAACCATCATATTCAGACGGAATAACGATTTCTGTATCTTTACATGTTCCGATGCCGAAAAGCGTATAGCTCTTTCTGTCAGAATTCAAACTGAATATTAATCCCTCGCTTGTGCGGTTCTGCTTTCCGCAGCCGGTACAAACATCGTCAACATAATTATGTTCGGTCATAGGCTTTTCATTGTCCTTATAGGTGCTTCCGCAGGAGCAGATGTGTTCCGTATAGCCCTTGCTTGTGCACGTTGCCGGAATGATCTTTTCCGAATAATTATGCGCATGTTTTTTTGCGGTATTTCCGAAGACTTCGTAAAGAACGCCGTCAATTTCTATATAAATCGTCTTATCGTTCGATGTAAGTCGGCCGTCATTGCCGAACACATAACCGCCGAATTCGGTGCCGATAAGCATTACGCCGCCGCTTCCGAAGCGGTAAATATGTCCGTCGTCAAAAACATATGAATTTATAACAACAACATTGTTAACGACGTAATATTTGTTTCCTTCAATCGAGATAATCACGTTATTTATAACAGTATCACGCTTCTTGCCGTCGTCTCCGAAGTCATAAACCTTACCGTCGATTATGTAATAGTTCTTAACAACCACATTGTTAACAACATAGTAAGTGTTGCCGGCAAATTCAATGAAAACGTTTGTCAGATTTTCCCTGCGACCGTCTTCACCAAACTTATACGCAGACATCCCGCTTACATAATAGCCTGAATACGGAATCTCGGAATATGCTGAACATTTTTTGCAATGTGTTCTCTTTACAGCCGAACTGCCGTCGTTTTCAATAATTATGCTGGCATTCTGTTCATCGTAATCATGTGTAATCGGTATCACCTTTTGCTCAACAAGCACCTTACCGCAAACGGAGCAATGTTTTCCTTCGGTAAGTCCTGTTTCCGTGCACGTTGCGGGTTTCGCCGAATCTATAACCTCCTTATGGTCACAGGCAAGAGGATATCTGCCCGGCAGGAATGTATGACGCAACAGATATACAGCGTCATCCGAATTGACCTTGCCGTCACCGTTTACGTCTGCCGATTGCCCGACAGGATATCTGCTCGGCAGAAATGTATGACGGAGGAGATATACGGCGTCATCCGAGTCAACCCTGCCGTCGCCGTTCATATCGCCCCTTGTAACAGTCCCATCTGTGCCAAACACGCATATTGCCGTTACGGCGACAATCGCCAGTGCAACAATCGCTATAAGAAAAATTCTTATTGATTTTCCTTTTTTCATCTGTTTAATCTCCATTGTAATATAAATTTTCCGATGTATATCAAGATTTAACTATGCGGTTGCACTCCGCGAGGGACCCCGCGGAGTGCGCAAAGAAAAATTATTTCGTTTTTCTCTTGCTGAGAACAAGCCCCATTCCGAGGATGGACACAATTGCAAAGGTCGCGCCCGTGCCGACAGTCAGTCTGCATCCGCGACCTGCTGGCTTGCCCGTCGTTGTCTGGGCAGCCGTCGTCGTTGTTACAGTCGTTGCAGCTGCGCTTGTTGTCGTTGCTGCAACGGGGAGCGCGGGAATAGCTTCCGTCTCAACCGTCCGCTTGCACTCTGTGCATTCCTTGTGCTTTGCACCTTCAACGCCTTCGGACGCTTCCCTGTCGATTATCCAGTCTCCGGGGTTGTGTGCGGAGACATCAGCCTTTTCTCCGCATGAGCATTCATGCCAATGATTCTTCTCGTCGCTGCTCCAGTCCGACGCAAATTTATGAGTATGTCCGAGAGCTTTTTTGATTACATATCCGCATTCCGTGCAGACCTGCGCGCTTGTTTCTGTCGGTTCTGCGCCGGGTGTGTGTGCGGCTTCATCTTTCTTTGCTCCGCAAACGGAGCATTCGTGCCAATGCTTCGATTCGTCAGTCTTCCATTTTTCATCATATTTATGTTCAACCTTGCGCTCGTAACCGCATACGTTGCAGGTCGTATCGCAAGCGTTGTCATAAACGTGTCTCGATTCATCGCTGTGATCGGAGCAGCCGCTGCAGGAATGCCAATGCATTGTCCCGTTCCACTGCCAATCCGAGCCGAAGTTATGCTTATGACCGAGGGCAGGCTTTATAACGTAGCCGCATATCGTACAGGTCTGTGCTGTTTTTTCCGTCGGCTCTACACCGGGATTATGCGCGGCATTGTCCTTCTTGTCGCCGCATCTTGAACATTCGTGCCAATGCTCCTTGGAGTCGCTTGACCATTTCGTTCCGTAGTCGTGACCGAGGACATCGCCCGTTTCAAATGTTTCCGTTCCGTTTTCGCCGCAATTGCAGCTGTAATAGTAAACAGCTTTTGCCGTACAAGTTGCTTTCGATTTCAAATGCTTTGCATCCGTATTCTTCTGATCGAATGTGTGCGGAAGCTTGTCATTTGCTTCAAACGTTGCCGTTCCCTTTTCGCCGCAAACACAGGACATAAAATAAATTGTTCCGTGTGTACAGGTCTTATCTTCCTTTTTGTACTTTTCGTCCTCTACCTTTTTGTCAAAGGTATGAGCGAGCTTTTCGCCATAAGGCTGTTTGCATCTCGTGCATACCGCCTGTTCCGTACAGGTTGCCGTGCCGCCCGTATGACCGAGTGCTTTGCCGGATGTAAACGTATCCGTTGAAGCCGAGCCGCAATTATTGCAGGACTTATAATAAACTGCCGCTTCCGTACAGTTTGCCTCTGACTTCAGATACTTCTCCGCGACTGTCTCCGTGTATGTATGCGTGCCGGGTTCGCCGTATTCAAATGTTTCTGTTCCGTTTTCTCCGCAAACGCAGCTGTAATAATATACGGCTTTTGCGGTACATGTTGCCTTCGATTTCAAATGCTTTGCATCCGTATTCTGCTTATCAAACGTATGAGCGAGCTTTTCGCCGTATTCGAATGTTGCCGTACCATTGGCTCCGCAATGCTCGCAGCTGTAATAATATACAGCTTTTGCCGTGCAGCTTGCCGCGCTCTTGAGATGAGCTTCGGTTGTATCTTTCTTTGTAAAGCTGTGTTTGCAGACGATCTCTACAGTTGTCGAGGCAGACACGGTTGTGTTACCGTTTTCATCCTGTAGCATAACATCGCAGCCGACAGTTGCTGTCCCGAGCTTTGCTCCATCCTTGACCTTAAGAGTAAACGTACCGATCGCTCCGTCAACATCCGTCTTTTGCGTAAAAGCAATGGTGCCGTTGCCTTCGGATACGGAGAAATCGACTATAAATCCCGAAATGCTCCATTCGCCGCCCGTAAGCTCAAAGCTGTCGGTATAGCCATTCGGAATAAACATTATGGCTTTTATGCCTTTGACTCCCGACACGCTTACCTTAAACGTCAGCGTGTCACCGACGCTTGCGCTTGAAGCCGATGCCGACAGTCCCGCGCTTGCCGCACTCGCACATATACAAGTCGCCGCGATAAGTACAGTCGCCGTAATAATTACAGCGAGCATTCGATTGATTTTTTTCATTTCTGTGTTCTCCTTGTCGTAAAAAATTTTAGCAGTTACATTTTCAAAAGCATACGCTAACCCATCTAACGATAAACACCATAACGACGCGAGGCTAATTTGTAATAAGGTACACTTTTATACAATAATCCAGAAAAACAGCTTGACAAAACCTTTTTTCTGTGATAACTTGAAAATAATCAGTATAAGCACAACGTTTTTACATTTTTTGCGTGTTGTAAGACGATAAAAAACCACTGTAAAAAGGTGTACCTTGTTACAGTGATTTTTATTTTTCGCTGCTGAGTGAGGCTCTGTATTCTCGTAATCGATGGTAGAAGGTGGATTCGCACATACCACATAATTCCGCTGCCTCATGTACCCGGATTGTTCCGTTCTCCCATCTCTGAACGATGTCGGGAAAGTTGTCAGGCGCCTTAATCACCGGTCTGCCGAATTTCATTCCCTTTGCCTTTGCCGCTGCGATACCTTCGGCTTGTCGCTTGCGGATGTTTTCACGCTCATTCTGCGCCACAAAAGACAGCACCTGAAGCACAATGTCGGCAAGAAAAGTACCCATCAAGTCTTTACCGCGCCTTGTGTCGAGTAATGGCATATCTATAACGGATATATCCACTTCTTTCTCACGTGTCAGATACCGCCATTGGCTCTGAATATCCTCGTAATTCCGTCCCAAACGATCGATACTCAGAATATGCAGGACATCCCCTTTTTTCAGCTTGCGAAGTAGCTTCTGATACATTGGTCGGTTGAAATCCTTGCCCGATTGCTTGTCTTTATAGATCCGTTCTTCCGAAATTCCGAGCTTTCTCATCTCCACCATTTGCCGCTCCTCATTCTGGTCGATGGATGATACTCGGACATATCCGTACTCGCTCAATTTGTTTTCCTCCGTTTTTCTATAAAATTATTTTCATACATAGAAAAAAGACGACCGTGAAAGTCGTCTTTTTCTATGCCGCCGTTATCTTATTCGTCCTCGTTGTCGGCTTCCGTCAAGCCATCTGCGATCGACTGCTCCCATGTGATGCCATACGGCGCGCAGCCAGAGGTATATCCGACAATGAAATAAAAATTATCATCCTGACTCTCGCCAAAGCACTCTTCACTGCTGAGTCTTTTGTTCAGTTCTCCAACCGGCTTTGCCTCTTTTTTCTCGTCATACCGTATGACTGGGCACTGCTTGACCTTGCCGCGTACAGTCCGCCGTTCAAGGCAGAATTTCATGTCGGTAGTCCGCTCAAAAAAGCCGACGCCCTTCTTCCAGCTGACGCCGCACTTGCAGTGCTGAAGCCCGATGAACTGCTGTTTCATCTTTCTGCCGCAGTTCGGGCAGATTTTATTTGACGCTCCCATATACGTTGCCGCCTTTCTTATGCTTTATTCTCAGCCTCAAATCTTTTAGCACATCTGATCTTCTTTCCCTTGTAATACATTTCAACTTCATGCTCTGGAATTCATATTTCAGTATCGGATATTTTCTCCATAGCATCCTCAATTATATGTGCATCGTCTTCTCTGCTCGGCACTCGATTCTGTTCCGTATGTATATCTCTGTATGCTTTGTAGTGCCATTCTGCTATCTTAACCCTTTGATATTCTTTTAGCTGATCGAACTTTTTGTTCATCTGTAGCAACTTTCCGTTTACGATCTGATGATTCCTCATTCTTGCTCACCCCGTACCTTATGAAAAGCTTCGATTATCTGCTCATCTGTTTGCAGAACGGAAATCTTCATACTATTCATATTATAATGTGTATCCGTATAATCCATAAGGCGGTATCTCTGTGTGCTGCCAACCTGACGGACGTTGTGACCTTCTTTTTTCAGAAGCTCGATCAATCGGTCTTTTGTAACGTAGATAGAGCCTGTAATATATCCATTATCGGCAACAGCTCTCCAAAACGGGAACTTTGAAAAGCCATACATAGATGTGCTGTTATAATCCGGTCTCACCTCAACGGTATCAATCCCATACACCTCTTTTAGCTTATCCCATATTTCCTCCTCAGCACAAACCATGCCGTACGGTATAGCGGAAACCATTATGTAATATGCAAGCTGAGGGATATAATAATACCTTCCGTTTACACCAAGCTTACTTTCAACCTGTGGCAATACGACGTATACATCGTGAACGGTATCCTCCATATCCTCATTACCTTTTCCGAAGAAAAAATACGGGTCCAACTGCAAAGCCTCACACACAGACAAAACAATTCTCGCGCTGCTGCCGGAAAAAGAGCATTCTCCACTCTCAACTCTTTGGTATTGGCGCAACTGTATACCAGCAGCTTGGGCAACCTGCTGTTGGGTCAAATTCATTTCCTTTCGCCGTTGCAGTAGTACATGGCAATCCTTCATTGGTTGAATCTCAAATTCCATACCGTTTACAATTTCTGTTTCGCATACGAATTTTTTGAACTTCATATTACCGCTCCTTTGTTTTATGTGTCGCAAATATTGTACGACACATTTGCATTTTTGTCAAGAGGAATCCGAAATTATCTTCAAGCATTCTATAAATGTTAAAAACGCTGTTTTATGAAGCGTTTTAATATTAATAATGCAGACCTTCAGTCTGTCGAAAAACGCCCATTTCAGCTCTCGCTTGATGGACATTTTTCGACAGACTGAGGCGTTGGTCATTCGACCAACGCCTCCCACAATTCATCAAAGTCCGAGCTCAATAGAGTGTGTATCTGTTCCCTTTGTTTCTCATTGAAATGATAAACATCGGCTCCTTGTGAAGCGGTCATCGAAGTGTATTCGATGTGCAAAGTCGTTTTTACAACTGTTTCTTCCACCTGATATTGGTTGCCCTCGGCATCGATATAATCCCGGATCACCGTTTCCTCGCTTGTCGTAGTGTAAAACTCAACCGTATTCATCGTGTTAAATACCGCTCTGAACTCGTCAAGAAGCTCACTGTTCAGCTCGGAGAAATCCTTGTTCGTGCTGTTTGTCAACACAGCAAATACCGCAATCACATCCTTTTTCGAAGCCTCCTGCCCTTCAATAACAAGGTAATCGTGAGGAGTATTGTTTACTATCTCCAACTCTTTCGCATCATACTCGGAGTCGCAAGCAGACATCATATAGACAACCGAATAACTACCCGTATCATTGGGCGTGAACACACCGCAAACTGCGGCAATAATACCACCGATAATTACGATTACAAGGATAACCACAACCGCAACCCAACCGCCTGCGGCGATAGCGGCTACTATGCCCTTCACTGCGGTAACTGTTGCTTTTACAGCGGCAACAATTGCTTTCGCCGCCACCTTAACAAATTTCACAGTAGCCTGTGCCGCCGCTTTTGCCGCCTGAGCCGCCTTCTGTGCGGCTTTTGCAGCTGCTTTTGCCACTGTCTTGGCGGTTTTCGCCGTGGTCTTTGCCGCTTTTTCCGTGGTCTTAACCGTAGTCTTCGCAGTCTTTGCCGCACCTTTTGCAGTTTGTGTCGTGACTTTCGAGGTAGTCTGTACCGCTTTACTTCCTCCCTTTGCCGCAGTCTTTGGTGCCTCAAGCAAAGTAGTTTGTTTGGGAGCCAGAAGCTCTTTTGGCTTCGGTGCTTCCACCTTAATTTTTTTCGGTCTGTTTCTCCATTTTTGAATATTACGGCGTGTTTCTCTGACACCCCATCTGCCAACTCTATCACCGGCACGAACGGCAAGATGCGCCGTTCCGCTTTCGTATGCTTCAAGACGATTTCCCGCATATTCACTTTCCGAGCTTTCTCCCGACGAAATCGTGTCATTTATCTCTTGCTTCGCTTCATCCACACCTTTCCTTGTCTTTGCGGCAAGGTTCTGCACACGGTCAAAGGTCTTGACCGTGTGCAGGGATTCTCTTGTCTTAATATCTGCCATCAGGCTTCACCCGGTTTGGTATTCATGAGTTTGAAAAGCCTTGTATCCTTCGGAACTCTATTGATGAAAGGAACGAGAGCACTGCCTATTTTCACAAGTCCGTGCCCTGCTTCCACTCCCGTGATATAGGACATTTGCAAATCGGAAATACCCATAAGGTCAGCCAGCTCTGCTCTGTCAGTTGCCGCCTGATTGAGCATGACAACAAGCTCGGAGTTTGCAAGCATGGTTCTTGCGGTATGGCTCTGCAACAGATCTTCCACATTTTGAGTTATTCCCGTGATGAAAGCTCCGTACTTACGGACACGTTTCCAAAGGGTAAAGAGGAAGTTGGCAGAGTATTCATGTTTGAAAAGCAGATAGATCTCGTCAATGAATATATAGGTCTTACGACCTTTTGCTTTGTTCGCCGTAATGCGGTTGAGGATATTATCGAGAACTACAAGCATCCCGATAGGCATGAGCTGCTTGCCGAGGTCGTGGATGTCATAGCAGATAAGACGGTTCTCGGTGTCCACATTCGTTTCACCCGCAAAGGTATCAAGCGAACCGCTTGTAAAGAGTTCAAGGGAAAGTGCGATATCCTTAGCTTCCGGTTCGGGCTGTGCCTTGAGCATAGCATTGAAGTCCTTGAGCGTTGGAGCGTTCCCGGTAAAGCCTCGGAGCATATAGTCATTGAGAACATTGGCAGTGCATCGGTCGATGAGCGATTTCTGCTTCGGTCCAAGACCTGCAACCGCCTGTTCACAGAGCGAGAGCATAAACTCAGACTTGAGTGTCACGGGATTCTGCCCGTCGGCATAGTCCATATTGATGTCCATCGCATTGATATGGTGGGAGCTTGTCGCCGAAATCTCAATCGTTTCTCCGCCGAACGCATCACAGATCTTGCCGTACTCCTTTTCGGGGTCGATAATGATAATATCCGCATTTTTGTCGGCAAGGAACAGATTGATAACCTCCTGCTTTGCAAGCAAAGACTTACCAGAACCCGAAACACCCGTAATAAATGAGTTACCGTTGAGCAACTCGTTTCTGTTGACCATAATCATATTCTTGCTGATAGCGTTATTGGCAAAGTAAATGCCGTCGTTATGGCATACCTCCCGCACTCTGAACGGCATAAACACCGCAAGCGATTCGGTAGTCAGGGTTCTTCGCATCGTCAGCTTGGGAGCACCGTAAGGAAGAACGGTATTCAATCCCTCAAGCTGTTGCCAACGCAGGATATTGAGTGAGCAAAGGTTCTTTCTTGCACATTGACGGATAGACTCGGTATCGGCATCCAGCTTCTCCTTTGTATCTGCCGTATGAACGATTGTAATGAGTGCGGGAATCATTCGCTGATCTCTTGCAACCAGGTCATTGAGAAACTCCCTGCTCTCGTTTCTCTGACGCTCCATATCATAAGGAATTGTTGCCGAGAAGTTGTTGTTTTGGTTCTGCTTTCTCTGCCAATTAGAGATATTTGTCTCAACGGCAAGGAGCTTGTTTTCGCTCTGCCGAATAGCCTGGTCGGTAGTAATGGGACTTGCATCAATGGAAAGCATAAGACCTCTGTCGATGTCGGTAAGCTCTGCCATAAAGCTGTCCTTAATAAAGTTTGCGTAATCACGCAGGTACATCACTCTGCCGTATCTTCCGTCCACCTTGAAGTAGTCGGAACGAAACTCAAAGCTGTCGGGAGCGATGGCATCCTTGAAGCTATACCCTCGCCGGTCGTAAAGACTTGCATCGAAGTGAAAATCTTCTTCACTTCCGTAATGGAAGAAATCGAAGAAGATACGGAGCTTTTCTTCTCGCTCCACTTCCTCAATGCGAGATCCGAGAGAAGCGAATAACGAGGAAAATTCTGCTCCAACTCTGCTGAAATAGCTTCGCGCTTCCTCCGGACTGCTCTTTTCGATAGTGACAGTCAGGTATTTGTCTTGCATGATACCGTTAGACTGACCGACATTCTCGGTAAGAATGTGGTTATACTCGGCTCTGTATCTGTCAAGCATATCCCCCTGAAGCTCAAGCAGGCTGCGCTTCTCAAACTTCTGTCGGTTCATACGGCGGTTGTTGATTGTGATTTTGGTATCTGCCTGCGTGTCAAAAGAGTTCAGTATCTGCGAATAGGCAAGGAACATTCCCTCCTTATCCTCTCTTGATGCCGTTGCATAATTAATGTCGGTAAACCGATAGGTTTTGGAATAAAGGTTTCTACCCACAAGGCAGATACCGTCCTCATAAATATCCTGCAAAGGGATAGCCTGCTCTACCGTTGCCGGCACTGCATCCTCGGGGATGCTTTTCTTTTTGTTTGTAAAAATGCTCACGCTTTTTCTCCCTTCTTTATGAGTTTGTTTTCGCCCTGAAAGACAAGCTTTCGGGGCATGAGTATTTCGCTTCTTATCCATGCCTTTGCGATCTTCTCTGCGGTCATTCCGTTATACTTGATGAAGCCGAGAGCCGCAAAGGGTGCGGCTCCGAGCATACATACCCAAGATAAGGTTTCTGTACCCATAAAAGAACGGCAACCGAAATAAATTCCGACTGCCGAAGCACATGCAAGAATAGCGAAAATGAACTGTCTTACGGATAGACCGAAAAACATTGTTTCGTTGTATTCTTTGATTTCTTGATTGATCTTGATTTCCATAGAATCTCCTTATACACCCATCATTTTGTTTACAACTTGGTCGGACAGCTTGATGGTGCCGACGAGCACAAGCATATTAAAGAGTATCTCGCCAATATATGACCACACCTGAGAGATTGCCGAAGCACTTGCATTGACCGATGGCATTGTCGTTGCAAATTTGGAGTAAATGATACACGCAAGTACGATGATAGCACCCTCAAGACATACTGCTATGAAAGACTTTATGAAGCTCTTACCGACCTGACTTGTTTCCTCGCCGGCAAAGCTCGACAAAGGCACCGGGGCAATAGCCACATACATATAGAGCTTAAAAAATCGCCCGTAAACGGTCAGAATCATTATGAACGAGAGTACCCATACAAGTAAACTGCCTATAAGAGTTACAGCCCACAAGGGTATGCTTTCCCAAAAGCCACAATCCTCTATTGTCTGTACCATACTCGGCGGTATGACCATGCCGCCATTACCCGTTACACCCGATGATATCATGATTTTTGAGATGATGCCTTGCACGACCTTAAATACTGCAAGCATCAGATCAAGTCCCCATGTTACCGCCGCTTTGGCAAGGACAAAGCGAATAAAGAGCTTGAGAGCTTGTTCGGGTCGCTTCACCTCTTGCATGGAATTATAGTGCTTCATTATGCCCATCAGGAAGAACAGTACCAATAAAGCATAGCCGATAGCTTTAAGTGCTCCATTGATGCCCACCATTACATTCCAAATAGCACCGCCCTTAAATTCTTCAGGCGACTGCGAAAGCAGCCGCCATATCTCAGCAAATTTGTCGTTCCAAGTGTCAATCGCATTTTGGATGTTTTCTACTACCCAATTATTTGACACTTAATCACCTTCTCTCTTGGTGGCTTTCTTAACCGGTGATAAGTGTCAGAATCTCTTTTGCAAAAGTAATTACAACACCGCCCGCAAGCGTCAAAAAGCCGTTGGCTCTCTGAGACGGGTCATGAGACTTGAGAGAAAGACCAATCTGCACCACTGCAAAGCCAAGCATGATCATACCGACTGCACGGACAAGTCCGAACATAAAGTCGGAAAGATTATTTACGACGGTAATGGGGTCATCCTCTGCCGCAAAGCAGGTTACGGTGCAGAGTGTCATCATGGTAATCATCATAACGACGGAAATCCAAATCGACAGCGCTCTCTTTGCCTTCTTCGGCATGGGCTTCTTGATATTCTTTGTGTTCTTCATTCTTTTTTCTCCTTTTCTGAATCTTTTTTGATTTTTTCAAGGTGCATGGCGAACTCAAATTCGTCAAGCACGATTACTTCCCCGGCTTGTCTGCCTGCGTACATTGTTTCGACCTCTTTTGTAATGTCGTATACCTCTTTGGATACTCCGTGCGCCCACGGGTTGCCCTCAAGTTCTCCGAAACCGTGAACATAGGCAGGAGCACCGCCGTCCTTTGAGAGTCCCACATTGGGGTGTTTCAGGATATCATACTTATAATCGAGAACAGGGCGTTCACCTCGGATAAAGGCGATACAATACTTGTTATCCAGCATACGCACTTCGTCGGGTGTCATCAGCTCTCTGCCGGACAGCTGAAAGTTTGTCGAGAAGTTTCCTCGCATACCGTCGCTTCTTCCGTAGGTGTTGGTATCAATGGTGGCTTTGCCAAGCTGTTCGGAAATATATTTGTGAGTAGACTGCTCGTTACCGCCGAGATATACAAGCTCGTCGCAGTTACCGACGATACTCTCCCATTGCTTTTCAAAGAGCGCCTTGAGCTGAGCCAAGTTCTGCAAAATGATACTTACAGACACACCTCTTGAGCGCATAACCGACAGAATCTTGTCGAAGTCATCGGGTAGCGAAACATTGGCGAACTCGTCCATCAGAAAATGCACATGGACCGGCAATGAGCCTCCGTAATCATGGTCGGCTACATAGAATAGCTGTTGGAACAACTGCGTATAGAGAATGGATACAAGGAAGTTAAACGAGGTGTCGTTATCCGGGATAAGGGCAAATAAAACCGTTTTCTCTTTACCGAGTATATCAAGCTCCAGTCCATCGGTTACGGTCATCGCCGCAAGGCTTTCAAGGTTGAACTTTTCAAGTCTTGCCGCCAGCGTGATTTGAATGGATTTCAATGTTTTCGCCGCACCGCTTCGATACTCGTTGTAATACTTTACTGCAATATGGTAGGGGTCTTTCCTTTCCAGCTCCCCAAAAAGCAAGTCAAGAACGCTGTCCCTCTTATCCCGCTCCTCATCAACATCGCCCTCACGCAGAAGCTCCGTTACCATTGTAAAGTTCTGCTCATAGGGCGGTGCTTCATAGTGAAGATAATAAATGAGCGCCGACAAAAGCATACTTGCCGCATTGTCCCAGAAAGGGTCCTGAGTCTGTGAGCCTTTGGGTGTCGTAGACTTAAAGAGGTTTGTTACAAGTCTTTGCACATCGTTATCCGACCGGATATAGGCAAAAGGATTGTAACAGTCGGACTTTTCCATATTGATGAGATCGAGGACTTTCACCTGATACCCTTTCTTTTTGAGCAGTCCGCCCGTGTCCCTCAAAATCTCGCCCTTTGGGTCAAGCACAACAAAAGAGGTATTGGCTTGCATGATATTCGGTTTTGCGTAAAATCTTGTCTTACCCGCACCCGAGCCGCCGATGATTAGCGTATTCAGATTTCTTCTGTGAGAATGAGCATCATATCCGACTGCTACGTTCTGTGTGAGGAGCTTATTGCTTTCCGGTGGCTGTTGTCGGTACCGCTTATCTATTTCTTTCTTATCACCCCATCTGGCAGAACCGTGTTCTTCCCTGCGCCGGTAGTTCGGTTTGGTATAATGGTATATCACAAGAGCAAACACATAAATACCCGACAGTATGAGCACACAAGGCAAGGTACTGCCGCACCAAACGAGCCTGAACGGATGTGTCATTGCTTCTCCGAGCTTTGGAAGCATTTCCACAAGACCGCCACCGAAGCAGGGTGCAATAAGGACTGATAACCATATAACGGCTATCAGTCCTACTGCTGAAAATATTAGGGTGAGTTTTTTCGTGTTTTCGCTCTCCATCATCTGCTGTCTCTTGCAGCAGACTTTCGTCCCCTGACAATGACGGGAGCATCAATGACCTTGAGAAGCAGGTCGCTGACATCCTCCGGCTCTCGGTTTTCCTCAATCAGGTCGTTTCTTCTGTCAGCAAGTGCTTCGATCATCACGCGGTATTCATAGTCGTCAAGCTCCACGACTTTTCTTTCATTCTTGCCCATTAGCGTTCCTCCTTACCTGCTGTACCTTTTTCGGTACTATCATGAGCCTTTGCGTCAGTGGACTTGTTCTGTTCTTTTGGGCGAAAAAGCACCTCCGCAACTCTGCCATCAATGGCTTTGGCGGTTGTAAGAAGGTCTGCTACCTCGCTTTTGAACTCATCGGCATCCATGCTTTCATAAGCGGAAGGGATGCTCTGAACCCGGATGTTTTCGGTGGAGATACCGTATTTCTCGGTAAGAAGGTAAGCGATACACCTTGCCTTAAACTCATAATCTACCACACGGGAGGTTTCGTCCCCGCCGCAGAAGGTGGCAAGAGCCGCCGCATTGAGTACCGTGGGAACAAGCTCATCAAGGGGCATACCGTACTTACAACGGATCTCGTTCTTGTCCTTGATATACGCCGCACCTTCGGGATTGCTCTGCGGAAAGTCCGCATCGACTACGACCTTTGCGGGACAAGCATGAACAAGGCCTCTTACGAGTGTCTTTTCGTCATACTTGGGAGCAGATACCGCCTGCCCGTCAACGGTGTCGAGAACATCGAACTTTCCTTCGGGGTCATAACCGACACGGGTTTTCCCCTCGCTGTCGGTGTATTCCTTTTTCTTTAAGACATACACCTGAGTAGCTCCCTTCTTGACGATTTTCTCTTTCTGCTTCCATTCATTATAAGTGCGAAGCTCGGTAGCCTTCGGGTTCTGTGCATAGATCAGCATAATATTCCCCACCGAGTTGCGAAGAAACCGGCTTGCCGTATCCAGCATTGCTACAAATGCTTTGCGGTCGCAAGCAATATCCGAATATGCCTTTGCAGACATTTCGTTCAGTTTGGCTCTGCGTTCACGCACCACTTCACCGTAGCTTTTCTTTGTGTCCTTCGGCTCGCCGGCTTCTTTGATCGTCTTTTCAAATTCGCTCATATTACTTTCCTTTCTTATCTGTTATCTGCTTTCATTGGATTTCGGAGTTGGTGCTTTGATAGGTTCCTTTACGGCAGCATTTCTTCTTGCTGCTTCTCGCTCCTTTTTGATACGGGCAATCTTGTCACGAACCGACTCTCTTTCACCATACTCAGACGGGGAAACCGATTCGTTTCCTTTGTTTGATTCGTTCGATGTTGGCTCGGACAGACTGTCGCTCTCCGTCGGTGCTTCCTCCTTTATCCCCGATGCGGAAGGAACAGGTTCGCGGCTTAGGTCGTCCGTCCGAGCCGACATGGGGTTTGCATAAGAACGCGCCTCCTTTTGGATCGGCTTTTCGGAAAGAAGCTTTTCAGCAACGCCTTCCTCATATCCCTCCTCAGTCTGTTCGGGTACGGGAGGGTTCTGACCTTCATTCTTGGTAGTCTTTTCTCCTTCCTTTTCCTCATCGGCTCTGCTTGCTTTACTGCTCTCGCCATTCTGCTCCCGCTTGGCTTTCTCTTTGAGAAGCTCTGCCTTGAGTGTTGCCGTGTCGACTTTTGTGAGATTGAAACGGTCAGCTATACGGTTAATCTTGGACTCGTCATCGGCACGGACAAGAACATCGAATACGTCCCCCGTCTTGTCCTTCTCCTTGAGAATGGTATAGAGGATACCGTACTGTTTGGCAACCTCCTTGAATTTGTCCATATCCTTTGCGGAGAAGGTATAGACCTTGAGGGGTTTGCCGGAACGAAGCATATTGTTCAGTCGTTCGGCTCCTCTCGTTTTGTTTTGCTCCTTGGACATCGCATAGAGCATAACACCGAGGTTTTTGGCTCCCGTGCCTGCCAAGCGAATTGCCCACTCCGCTCCTTCCAGTGTGATTTTCACTACCTGATCGGCAGCGTCAGCGTTTGGATTCATGCTTTTCGTTCTCCTTCTGTTGTAATTCTTTTTGTCTTTCGGGTTCTTCTATAAGACGAACCACTTCTTCGATACCCGCACTTCTGAAGGTAATATCCTGACACAAGTCCTGCTCCCTTTGCAGCTTACGGATATCGGCGCTAATCACTTTGATTTGTGCCTTGAGGTATTCCTGCTCCGTTCCCTCTGAGGTCCGCCGCAAGGTATTACGAAGACTTCTTCGCTCTTTCCTTTTTTGCTCAAGTTCCATACTGACTGAATGGTAATGCTCTCTGAGCTGTTCCATATTCTCAATACCGTACTTGCCCATCATCGCCGCTTCTTCGGACAGCTTCTGCACCCGCATTTTATCTTCCTTGAGATAATCGCAAGCAACCGAGCTCTGCGGTCTTTCTTTGGGATAGATACCGAGCAGAAAGCAGTAATGAACATAAAGCCCGTGAAGCGAGGTCGGAGCCTTTCCGTGCGGCTTGTAAATCTTATAGTTATACGCTTGAGGATTGTACCATTGAGCCTTGATACGATACTCAATATCTTGTTCGGTATAGCCTTCACCCAGCGACCGCAGTCTGCGTGGTTTTCGTTTTCCGTTGTTTGGAATGATTCGCATATCCCTCCCTCGTCGCTCTAATTTGTATCCGAGCTGTTCCATCAAATAGGCAAACTCGTCAAAATCTTTGGGAGATGCGGCAATGACAAAGTCAATATCGTGCTTGATTGCGGCATAGACGGTGTACTGCCCCTCCTGCTCCTGGTGGAGTAAGGCAATATAGCGATTGGCTCTCTTGTTCTTCGGGTTCTCTACCACGCTCACGCCGAACTCGCGGCAAAGCTTATCCGATTCCTCTCGCATCACGCGGTAGGATTTCTGATTGCAATGATATCTGCTTCCGTCCATAAAGGAAATGCTGTTGAGAACAAAATGGTTGTGAATCGCTCCCGTATTCACATGGGTTGATACAAGCACCTCAAACTTGTCTCCCCACACTCGCCCCGCAAGCTCAAGTCCGATCTTATGAGCAACTTCAGGTGTAACCTCGCTCGGCTTAAAGGATTGATAGCCGTGATAGCAGACACGGCCCCCCATTTTGCCCCAT
>ERZ827186.457-NODE-457-length-49597-cov-4.669311_pt1 | contig 49597 bp, 49 predicted proteins | sample MGYA00519918_ERZ827186 | MGnify/ENA primary metagenome ERZ827186 (study PRJEB31778, sample SAMEA3449275) | human gut metagenome | biome: human gut; feature: human-associated habitat; material: faeces | place: United Kingdom | collected 2010/2012 ...
AATGGGGAAGCTGTCACTCAAACAAGTTTTGTGGGACTTTTGGGCGATAAACTCATTTGTTCGGCTTATGTGCCTCAATCAACCGATCCTTTACGACTTCTTTGGGTTAACGGCTCGGAAAACCAAGCTTATCGTGTAGAACTGATTGACTAAAAGGATTTCATCATGAGTGTGAGCGTCTTTGATATTTTCCGTGTCGGTATCGGTCCGTCGTCGTCTCATACGGTGGGCCCCATGCGGGCTGCCGTGCGATTCAGCAAAGAGCTTGTTCAATCGGGTCTTGATCAGAAAACCGCCCGTATTTGGGTGGATTTGATGGGAAGCCTGGGTGCCACCGGTATCGGTCACGCAACAGACACGGCTTTTCAGCTCGGACTCATGGGAATGCTGCCCGCTAACGTTGATCTTGATGCGGCGCCCAAGATTTTGGAAGCAATCCGCACTGAACATCGTCTGACACTGCCTTCCGGCAAGGTGATTGAATTTGATCCCGAGCGCGACATTATTTTAAGTCCGGAGAAGGTAGCTATTTATCACACCAATGCCATGCACATCATTGCTCAGGACAAAGACAACAATGTTCTGCTCTCAAGACGTTATTACTCCGTGGGCGGCGGCTTTATTGTCGAAAGTGATCCCAACAACTTTGATAAGGTAAGCGAAGAAAAAGAAACCATCCATACCAAGGCTCAGCCTTATCCGATTTCCAGCGCTGCCGATCTGATGAAGTGGTGTGAAAAAACAGGGCTTTCGATTCCTGAGATTGTTCGCGCAAACGAAAAGGTCTGGTGGGAAACGGACGAAAAAATCAATGCTCAGCTCGACTACCTCTGGTCCGTGATGAAGGACTGCGTTGCCCGCGGTCTTAAAAATGAAGGCATTATGCCCGGTCCCATGAAGGTGAAGCGCCGCGCCAAGCAAATGTATGAAAAGTTGGATTTTGAAAAGCGCTCCTTAGACGATCCGCTTGCCGTTCTTGATTGGGTAAACGCTTTTGCCTTTGCAGCCAATGAAGAAAACGCTTGCGGAGGGCGCGTCGTCACCGCGCCCACCAACGGTGCGGCGGGCGTCATTCCCGCTGTGCTTCACTACTACATGAAGTTTATTGACTTGGCCGATATCGAAGGCGTACGTGACTTTTTACTCACAGCCGGTCAAATCGGTATTCTTTATAAAGAAAATGCTTCGATTTCGGGCGCTGAAGTGGGCTGCCAAGGTGAAGTGGGCGTAGCCTGCTCCATGGCCTCTGGGGGCTTAGCTCAGGTTTTGGGCGCAACACCGCAACAAGTTGAAAATGCCGCTGAAATCGGTATGGAACACAACCTCGGCATGACCTGTGATCCGGTTGCGGGCCAAGTGCAGATTCCCTGCATTGAACGCAATGCCGTTGCTGCAGTTAAAGCCATTAATGCTGCCCGATTAGCCCTTTTAGGTGACGGCCATCACTACGTGTCTTTGGATCAGGTGATTGTGACGATGCTTAAAACCGGTCTTGATTTGCAATCGAAATACAAAGAAACCAGCCGAGGTGGTTTGGCCGTGAGCGTGGTGGAATGTTAATCGGTGAACGTCTGACACCGGAAATGATTTGAGCCGCATTTCGCGGCTCAAATCGTATTAAAGAATCAGTTGAAGTTTACTTACGAGTGTAGATACGGAAGCTGAAGCTGAAGGGATGAGCATCCGTTGCGGGGAAAGATTGTTCTTCAGTGAGTACCCACTCGTCGGGTGAGAGGTGAGTAAAGAACGCATCACCCTCAAAGTCAGCATTTAAATACGTAATGTGGGCCACTTCGACACGGGGAAGCGCTTCTTCGTAAACTTGAGCACCGCCCATAATAAACGCAATCGGAGCATCTTCAACTGCTTTCAAAGCCTCATCCAAGCTACCGACCACTGTGGCGCCTTCAGCCTTGTAATTTTCTTGACGCGTAATCACAATATTTCGTCGTCCGGGCAGAGGACGTCCCAGCGACTCCCAGGTTTTACGTCCCATAATGACCGGTTTTCCGATCGTCGTGCGCTTGAAGTTTTTTAAATCCTCAGGCAAATACCACGGCAGTTTATTGTCTTTACCGATTACGCCGTTGCGGGCGTGTGCGACGATTAAATGCAATTGCGTCATACGCTTCTCTCCTTTAGACCGCCACCGGTGCCTTGATGGCCGGATGGGGATCATAGCCCACGATCTCAAAGTCTTCGTACTTGTAGTCAAAGATGGATTCAGGACGACGTTTGATCACAAGCTTCGGATAGGGACGAGGCTCACGGGACAATTGTAGGCGCACCTGATCGAAGTGGTTGTTATAGAGGTGGCAGTCGCCGCCCGTCCATACAAAGTCTCCAACTTCAAGGTCGCACTGCTGAGCGAGCATATGCGTTAAAAGTGAGTAGCTTGCGATATTAAAGGGGACGCCCAGGAAAATATCGCACGAGCGTTGATAAAGCTGGCAGGAGAGTTTTCCGTCAGCCACGTAGACCTGGAACATCATGTGGCAAGGGGGAAGCGCCATTTTCGGCAATTCGGTTACGTTCCATGCCGTCACGATCATGCGACGGGAGTCGGGATTGGTTTTAATCGTGTGGATAAGTTCAGCAATTTGGTCCACGGTTTGATTGTCGGCTCCGCGCCAGTTGCGCCACTGAACACCGTAAATGGGACCCAAATCGCCGTTTTCATCTGCCCATTCATCCCAGATGCTCACGCCGTTGTCTTTGAGGTACTTGATGTTGCTGTCACCCTTTAAAAACCAGAGCAATTCATGAATGATGGAGCGCAGGTGAAGCTTCTTAGTCGTCACAAGCGGAAAACCGTGCTGAAGGTTAAAGCGCATCTGATAGCCGAAGACCGAGCGCGTGCCGGTTCCCGTGCGATCGCTTTTGTTGACGCCATGGAAAAAGACATGACGCATCAAATCTTCATATTGATGTTCAATAAGCATGATCAATCCATTCGAAAAACTTAACAGATTGATTCATTCTACTCAACTCTTGACTCGCAAGGAAAATCCTTTCTGATCTAAAAGTATCAATTATTTTGAAATAATTTTTTATTACTGTATATAATTTTTTATTGATCGGAGAGAATCTCTTTATTAAACTTATTGCATGCAAAACGAAAAACTGATTCCATACTTCTCGGTGGCTGAGCTGATCGCCCGCACTTTTCCCGATGCTGAAGTGGTGCTCCACGACATGTCCACTCCTCAGCACTCAGTGGTCTATGTGGCCAACGGCGAAGTGACAGGACGTAAAATCGGACAGACTTTTCACCACTTGATTGAAAAAGCTGTCTTTGCCGGTAACCCCGAAGACGGTGTGGTCGATAACTATTTATTTAAAAAAGACGGACGGCTCATCCGTTCATCTTCTCTTTTAATACGAAATGAGAAAAAAGAGTTGATCGGTGCGCTTTGTATCAACATCGACACGACGCGGGCCAACGATTTAATGAATTGGGCCCAAAGCCTCCTTCACGGTAAACCCAAAGCAGGGGAAGGGCAAAGAGTCATTGCCGAACACTCTGAAACTGAAACAGTCGCCTCACCTGCAAAAGAAGACAGTGTCCGGCAATTTGTCAATAACATGATTGACTCGATGGTCAATGAACTGATTGCAGAAGGTCGGAACAGTCGAGACGACCGACTCGAACTCATTCGCTTTATGGATGAGCGCGGTGTCTTTTTAGTCAAAGGCTCTATGGAGTATGTCGCAGGCAAGCTCGGTCTTTCTAAGGTTACTCTTTACGGGTACCTCGATGAAATTCATGGAAAACGTTAATTATCAGGAGCTTTATCATGAATTACGTTTGTACGAAATGCGGAAAAATCACTCCCGTCACAACAAAAGAACCCTGTTGTGAATGCGGCGGTTTGTTTGAATTGGATTTCACGCCGCCCAAATGGGATGAAAAACTCATTGACAAGACTCAATGGAATCAATTCCGTTATCGCCGCTTTATGGCTCTTGATGATGAATCCTGGCAAAGCGTCACCATGGGTGAGGGGATGACGCCCATCATTCGCCTCGATGATAATGTGCTTCTTAAAATGGACTATTACATGCCGACCTTATCCTTTAAGGACCGGGGAGCTGCCACTTTGGTCTCACACATGAAATCCATCGGTGTGACAGACTGCGTACAGGACTCAAGCGGCAATGCCGGCAATGCTGTAGCCGCTTATGCAGCACGGGCCGGAATCGGTTGCGAAATCTTTGTCAAAGATGGCACGAGCCCATCGAAAATCCGCATGATCAAATCACACGGCGCAAAAGTCAATGAAGTGCCGGGCAGCCGCGATCATTGCGCTGATGTCTGCCGCGCAAAGGTTCGTGAAGAACACGTCTATTACGCCAATCACGTCTTTAATCCCTTCTTCTATGAAGGCATGAAGGCTTATATCTATGAAACCTACGAGCAGCTCGGACGAATTCCTGCCAACATCGTGGTGCCTGTGGGTAACGGAACGCTTTATATAGGAGTAGTCAAAGCGCTTGAACACTTATTGGCTTCAGGTGTCATTGATCAATTCCCGCAGATTATTGCGCTTCAAAGTGAAAAATGTGATCCGCTTTATCAAGCGACTAAACATCACGCAACCGAACCCGAAGAAGTTCCGGTGACCGAAACGATGGCCGAAGGCATTGCAATCGGCAAACCCAGTCGCGGCGCAGAACTTTTGGATATGGCCTATCGCCATAACATCCGTTTTGTGACGGCCCCTGAGGATAAAATTCTTGAGGCCCGTGCGCATTTGGCTGCCCACGGTATTTACTGTGAACACACGACGGCTGCCAATTACGCTGCCTATCTGCATTATTGTGAACTTTACGGGCCGACGCCTGATACATTGATCACTATGTGCGGAGCAGGTATTAAATCGGATCACTAAGCCTGATACACTACGTCTGAAAGATAAGACAGGCGGTGTCCTACAAAAAGTGCGAAGGTGGTCAAAACCACTTGAGCACTTTTTGCGCAGAGCTTGGAGCAAAGAATACTAACAAAAAGGAGAGAGCACACTTATAACCCTTAGGGTCTGTGTGCAAAATAGTTATGAACCCCTTGATTTTCGGCGTCTGGGACGGGCGCTTTTACGACAATCGATCCACATTCTCCCCGGTGGCTCCTGAAGGGTTGCCGCTTGATCAGTTTTCTCAGTTCAATCCCGGCAACCCCATCATGAGTTTTGTCTGTGACAGGGGATTTATTGTCATGGATCGGCGCGCTAATCTCGCTTTCTCACTTTGGCGTTACTACCAAAGAGCGGAGCGCGAAACCTGCGGCAAATGCACGCCCTGCCGAATCGGGGTAATGGTCATAGCTGAAGCATTGGGTAAGGTTGTTCGTGGGAAAGCCTCCGAGGTGGATTGGGAGTACGTGAAGACTGTAGCCGAACAGATGAAGCAAACCAGTCTTTGCGGAATCGGTCAGACGACGCCTGAGGCACTTTTGGGCGCGTTGCAATATTGTCCTGATGAACTCCTTCAGGCTCAGCCCGTTGCCGAAAACGTCTATGACTACTACACGGTTTTAAGTGCTCCTTGTATTGAGGCTTGTCCGGCTCACGTCGATGTTCCCCGCTATATTGACTACATTAAGGCGGGCGAACCCGAAATGAGCGCCGCAGTGCTTCTTCGTCACTATCCTTTGGTCGGCAGTTGCGGGCGTGTGTGCGTGCGTTATTGTGAAAAGGCCTGTCGTCGTCAGTATCTGGATAGCGCCGTCGATATCAAGAATTTAAAGCGGTATGCCGCCGATGCAACGGGTCCCATGGAAGAGCTCTTTAACTTTGCTCAGCGCGACACCAACCCCATGAGCCCGAAGGTGGCCGTGGTTGGAGCAGGTCCTGCCGGCATCAACTGTGCTTATCACTTACTGCTTCAGGGCTATAAAGTCGATATTTTTGAAGCCAACAGCCACGCAGGCGGCATGGCTCAGGTGGGCATTCCCCAGTACCGTTTGCCCAAGGGGCTGCTAGAAAGTGAAACCAATGTGATTGAACAATTGGGCGGCCGCTATTTCTATCACCAGCGCCTGGGCTACGACTTTTCGGTGACTGACCTTTTCAATCGCGGCTACAACGCCATTTTCTTGGGCGTCGGTTGTTCCAAGGGCATGTATCTGGGTCTTGATAATGAAGACACGACGCTCACCGGTTACTTTAACGGCATTGATTTCCTGCAAAAGGTTGAACGTGCTGTCACCGGCAATCGCCCCTTTAAACTCACAGGCGACGTGGTCGTGGTGGGCGGCGGTAACGTGGCAATGGACTGCGCGCGCTCGGCCGCTCGTTTAACGGACGGCACCGTGCATGTGGTCTATCGTCGTACCGAAGAAGGGATGCCGGCTGATCACGAAGAAGTGGTGGCCGCTAAAGAAGAGGGGATCGTCTTTCATTTCCTCTCGGTTCAAAAAGAAATCATATCTGCTGACGGTAAGGTCACCGGTTTGAAGATCGCCAAAATGCGCGAAGAAAAGGTTCCGGGGTCGCGCCGAGGCAAACTCATTGAGATTGAAGGTACCGAAACGGTCCTTGAATGCACGAATCTTATTGCGGCGATCGGTCAACGGCTTGACCAGGAAGTGCTCTGCGATGATGACGGCATCATGTTTGATAAGCGCGGCAACATCTCGGTTTCTGAAGCACTCGCCACAACTCGTCCGGGCGTTTTTGCCGGGGGCGACGCAGCCACCGGTCCCACAACGCTTATTGACGGCTTGGCACAAGGTCAGATTGCCGCTCAGTCCATTAACGAATACCTCACCCGAGGCTCAGTCGGTTTTGTGGCCCGTCGCCGCATGGGCGAACTCATCAAAAAGGGTGAACTCATGAAAGAAACCGATCCGAAGATCGATCTGTGTCCGGCACCGCGTCATAAATTAAAGACCCTGTCTTCTGAGGAACGGAGAGGCAACTTTGAAGAAGTTGACTTATCGATGACAGAAGGCGAAGCTATTGCTGAAGCCAATCGTTGCATGCGCTGCTACCGCATCTACGGAGTGGTTACGCAATTGCCGATTCCCGGTAACATCACTCATATTCAAAACCAAGCGGTGTAAGGAGAGAGTCAATCATGGAAAATTTTGCTTGGTTTAACGGTCAGAAAGTCTCTTTCCAAGAAGGACAAACGATTTTACAGGTGGCCAAAGACGCCGGAGTTTTTATTCCGACCCTTTGCGCCTTTATGCCCCTTAACCATACGCCGGGCACGTGTCGCATGTGTTTGGTTGAAGTGTTTGACGAGGGTGAAGAAACCGGTCACGTGGTCACGGCCTGCACAACGCCCATTAAGGCCGGTCAACGCATTTTCACGCGCAACGAGCGCGTGCGCAAAATGCAGCAATTGCAGATGAAACTCCTTTTTGCCGATCATGAGCAGGATTGTAAGAGCTGCGCACGGCACGGCAACTGTGAGCTGCAGGACGTCGCACTTTTTATCGGTATGACTCATACACCGACACCGAACACCTTTGTCGCCAATCGCGTCTTTGATGACTCGTCTGCCGGCATTGTCCGTGATGTCAATAAATGCATCCGCTGCGGGCGCTGCGTTGAAGTCTGCCGCCAGGTGCAGGGGATCGGTGCGCTCACCATTGATAATTTCGGTACCATGGCAGGCGTTGCCATGACGGGTGCCAAGCGCTGGGCGGATTCTGCCAAGTGCGTACAGTGCGGTCAGTGCACATTGGTTTGCCCCACCGGTGCTTTAAGTGAAAAAGACGAAACCGATCGGGTGCTTAACATGATTGATGACCCGGAAACGGTCACGATCTTCCAATTGGCCCCTGCCGTTCGTGTGACGCTCGGGGAAGAGTTCGGTATGACGCCGGGCGAAAATGTCGAGCCCCTTATTGTTTATGCCTTAAAGCACATTGGTGTCGATTACGTGATGGATACGAATTTCGCAGCCGATGTGACCATTATGGAAGAGGGGACGGAACTCTTGGAGCGCCTCAAAGCCCGTAAAGAAGATCACGAGGTTGCGCTTCCCATGTTTACCTCCTGCTGCCCGGGCTGGGTCAATTACGTGGAAAAACACGCGCCGATGGTGATGGAATATCTCTCAACCACCCGATCTCCGCAGGCGATCTTCGGGGCGTTGGCTAAAGCGCTGTTACCCCAAAAACTCAATGTCTCGCGGGATAAACTGCGCGTCATTTCCGTTATGCCCTGTACGGCTAAAAAAGGCGAGGCCTTGCGACCGACGCTTGCGCGAGAAGCCGGACCGGACGTGGATGCTGTTTTGACCGTTCGGGAATTGGCAAAACTTCTTCGTCGCTGCGGGATGCACTTGAAAAATTGTAAGCCCATGGCTCGAGACGAACATCTTTTTACCGACTATACCGGGGCCGGTGCTATTTTCGGTACCACAGGGGGCGTCATGGAAGCGGCGGTTCGCACGGCTTACGCTTTAACCCATGACGGTCAAAGTATGAAGCCCATGGTTTTTGAACCCACACGCGGTTTAGAAGGCGTCAAAGAAGCGACGGTGGATTTAGGCGAATTAGGAGAAATCCGTGTCGCGGTGGTGCATGGTCTGGCTCGCACACAGGCGCTTTTAGATAAGATGAGCCGAGGCGAAGTGATCTATGACTTCGTTGAAGTGATGGCCTGCCCCGGCGGTTGTATTTCAGGGGGCGGAACACCCAGAAAGAAAAACAACTATCAGCCCTTCAGCCGAGTGCGGCAGGAAGCTATTTATAAAATTGATGAAGAGTGCGCTATTCGCGAGTCGCACAAGAATCCTGAAGTCACGGCGCTTTATGCCGAAACGCTCGGCGCTCCGGGTTCACACTTGGCACACGACCTGCTTCACTGCGAATATCGCTCGAAGAAAGCTCAGAAAGAGCCTTCCGATATTCGAAAACTTTGGCAGGTTTTAAGTGCAAGGTATACGCAGCCTGCGAAAAAGCGTTAAAATCACGGCTGACTCAGGGCGGGGTGAAATTCCCCACCGGTGGTAACAGTCCACGAGCGCGGGTGGAAGTTAAAACAATTTTCACCCGGTCAGCAGAATCGGTGAGATCCCGATACCGACGGTATAGTCCGGAAGAAAGAGCGACAACTTTCCTCATGAAGGCGTATTTTTCTTTGCGCCTTCACTTTCCCTGATGCGATTTTTAAATGTCTTTTAAAGAAAGGATACTTGTATGCATCAGTCTGAAAACCTTCTGGCTCAATATGGTGTAGACAGTTATACGCGTGTTAAGCGCGCCATTGCCGATTTACGTGCCGGCCGTGGTGTCATGGTCGTTGACGACGAAAATCGTGAAAATGAAGGGGATCTGATTTTATCAACGGACTTTTTGACCGTTGAGCAAATGGCTCTGATGATTCGTGCCTGCTCGGGTATTGTCTGCGTGTGTTTACGTGACGAAGACTGCAAACGCCTGCAATTACCCCAGATGGTTGAAAACAATACCAACACGCAAGGCACAGCTTTCTGTGTTTCGATTGAAGCCGCGCACGGCTGTACAACCGGAGTAAGTGCAAAGGATCGTGTCACGACCATTAAGGCGGCTGCCAACCCCAACGGTAAACCGGAGGATTTACTGCGTCCGGGCCACGTCTATCCGCTTCGCGCACGCGCCAACGGCGTGCTTGAACGCCGCGGACACACTGAAGCTACAGTTGATTTAATGCGTATTGCAGGACTCAATCCCGCAGGCGTTCTCTGTGAACTCATGAACGAAGACGGCACCATGGCTAAATTGCCTCAGGTTTGCGAATTTGCCAACCTGCACGGTCTTTGTGTGATTACGGTTGAAGACTTGGTTCGCTATCGCCAGGCGTTTAATTGCTGATTGAAATAGACAGGATTTTAGCCCGAGAGGATTTTCCAAACGGGCCGAAATTTTAACTAGGCCTTTAAAATTTCTTCAATCGTTTCGGGCGACACCTCATTGATACCGACGGGAGCATGTGGCACTAAAGTGTGCTCTCCGATATCTTTTTGAAACCAGCTGACGTTGTACCATTTTCCGGCTTTAAAGCCTGCGCAGTCATAGGTTCCAACCAATCTGAATCCTAACTTTTTATGTAATCCGTCGCTTTTCTCGTTGGGTTGTGTAATACCGCTTGTGACTTTCAGAATACCCTGAAGCTTGAGGATTTGAATTAATCGCGTGACAAGCAACGTTCCGATTCCGAGAGACGTGCAGGTGCGGTCTAAATAGACAGAGAGTTCTGCATTCCACTGGTAAGCTTCGCGCTCCATGTGGCGATGTGCATAAGCATAGCCCAGAATGCGTCCGTTTTCTTCAGCCACAATATACGGATAGAAGGCTTGAATTGAGGCAATTCTTTCTTTAAAAGCCTCAAGGCTCGGGAGAACGCACTCAAAGGTAATCGGTGTATCGATATATTGTGCGTAGATATCCAGTAGTGCTTGAGCATCCCCCTGTGTGGCCAATCTAAAACGCATCGATCTCTCTAAAGATTGTAGGAAGAAGTTATTCTAGTTCAGAATTATTTCCGTGATCACAGATTTTATCCTCCCAACTGATAGGTAACTCTTAAAAGATTAAAACTCCGCTTTTAAAATTTTTAAAAGTCCACTTTTAATTTTTTTGAAAGTGCACTGTGAAAAAAATGTTTCAGTGTATCCATCTAGGTTCTATTACTCATATCTAAAGGAAAGTGAGTATTCCCATTGAGCCGTACTTACGGGATAATGAGGCGGATTTTATAAAAACGGAGTACAACAAAAATGAAACGTCGTTCACTTATTTCACTTTGCCTGTGCGCGATTGCTGCAGGCGGACTGATTACCGGATGCACAGATGATGCCGCTCAAAGCGGCATTTTGAAAGTGGGAGCCTCGCCTGTGCCGCACGCAGACATTTTGAAAGCGGCTCAGCCCATGTTGGCTAAAGAAGGGGTTAAGCTTGAAGTCATTGAATTTACCGATTATGTTCAGCCCAACATGGCATTGGCTGACAAGGAACTCGATGCCAACTTCTTCCAACACAAGCCTTATCTGGATAATTTCGCCGCCGAACGCAAGTTGCAACTTGAATCATTGGTAGCTGTTCACATTGAACCGATGGGTGTGTACTCCAAGAAAGTCAAAGATATTAAGACTATTGCCGATGCTGCCAAAGTTGCCATTCCGAATGACCCCACCAACGGTGGTCGTGCGTTGAAGATTTTGTCTGACGCAGGCTTTTTCAAATTAAAGGATGGCGTCGGTGTTAACGGAACACCTGCTGATATTGTTGATAATCCCAAACAAATTCAGATTATTGAAATGGAAGCCGCGGTGTTGCCTCGTGCGTTGGATGACGTCGATTTTGCCGTGATCAATTCCAACTATGCTTTGGGTGTGAATCTCAACCCGATGAAGGATGCTCTTTACATGGAAAGTAAGGACTCGCCTTATGCCAACATCGTTGCTGTCCGTAAGGGTGACAAGCGCGATGAGCTTCAAAAGCTTGCTAAGGCTTTGACCTCGCCTGAAATGCGCAAGTTCATTGAAGACAAATACCAAGGTGCAGTGGTTCCTGCCTTCTAATTAAATTTCCAGGAATAGCAAAAATCCGGCGCAAGGCCGGATTTTTGTTGTGAAATGTACTCAAATCAAAAACTGACGTGATCGGGCTCAAGTCCTGAGAATCCCATAACGGGCAGGGCATCGAGTTGGGCGATATCATCCTCAGTCAATTCGAAATCAAAACTTTCGAGATTTTCTTTCTGATGCTCGGGTAAAAGAGCTCGGGTGACGGGGATGACGTCATGATGACGGCACCAGCGAAGAATAACCTGTGCCACAGGGCGTTCGTAGTGTGAAGCAATCTCCTGAATACGCGGTTCTGAAAGCAGCGACCCGTGTCCAAGAGGCGACCAAGCCTCAACTGTAATGCCATTTTTCTTACAAAAAGCGACGGCCGAACGTTGGGTGTATCCGGGATGAAATTCAAGTTGATTGACAGCGGGTACCACATTGGCGCGAGCCAAAAAACTGACCAGATGGTGCATTTGAAAGTTCGACAGCCCGATTGCCTTAACGAGTCCTTCTTCGTAGAGTTTTTCAAAAGCCCGCCAAGTACCGATATTGACACTTTGCCAAGCCAAAGGTTCACCCTTGGTGTAAGGCCAGTGAATCAGGTAGCAATCGAGATAATCAAGTTTTAAGTTTCTGAGAGATTCTTCAAAGGCTCGCATAACAGAGTCGTACGTGCGGTTAGCCGCCCAGCACTTGGAGGAAATAAAAAGTTCGGAGCGCTTGACTTCACTTCTGCGAATGGCTTCAGCCACTGACTCTTCATTTTCGTAAATAGCAGCCGTATCGATATAGCGATAACCCAAGGCAATAGCGTTTTGCAAGGATTTGACCAAATCCTCTCCGCTGGGGATTTGCCATGTGCCGATTCCAAGAGACGGAATCTTCACACCATTATTGAGTTTAATTTTTCCCAACTTGACTTTCATCCCAACCTCCCGAGACTCTCAACGTTTTCATTTTAGTGAGGAAGACCGTTTCACTTTTTGCCCAAAGCTAAACTTAAGCAGCGTTAACAGGGGAAAATAAGCATTCTTTGTATTTAGTCAATACATTAGAATTAGAGGCCTAAATGTTGAGGCGTTATGACACAAGATTTTGACTATTTCTTACTTTTATCGGTAGCAGCCATTGTGCTCGTTCTCTGGCTTATTGTGCGTATGTTAAAGGGCGCGGCAAAAAAGACCGGTGAAAAAAAGATCGGGCATACATACCCTCAACGTCGCATTGAAAGAGTCGCCACAAGGACAACTTTAAAATCAGAACCCGAAATTAAACCTCAGGCACCGAAACCTCAACGTGTCACGGGTTTTTACTTTAAGTCGGAAAAGGGTATCCCTTTTGCCTGGGTGCGTTTATCTTCAATAGGTGCCCAGCCTTGGGGCAACGGTTGTATTGAATTATCCGACAACCTCAAGCGCTTTACCGAACGGTTTTTAAAACCTCAGGATAATGAATCCCTTCTTATTTCACTTTTTTGTGAGCTCCCGAGCACGACCGAACTTTTCACAGATTGTTTTACCGATAAAGGGGAGGGGATCGGCAAAGATCAAAAACTCGGGTTAACGGCAGGGGATTTCCCGAACTATTCTCTAAGCTCAAAGACTGATTTTGATCATTGGCTGCTCTCAGAACTGAAAAGCATCTATCACACACACTTTTTCCGCTGTAGTGCTTCTGAGCAAGCATTCCTTATCGGCAGCGAAAACCGTTCTTTATCAGTAGGGGTTCCTTCTGTTTATTCATCACTGAATTTTCATTCAGCCCTTGCCTATATGATTCTCTCAAAGATTACTTCTGAGACAGATTTTTACAAAAGAGCTCGTCTTTGGAATTTTTATTGGGCTGTTATCGGAACCAAGACTTTTCCTTACACGGAAACCCTAAATACTTTCGAACGAGTTGTTATTTCGCAAACATTTGTCCAAACGCAAAAGTTGCCGTTTTTGCTTATACAAACCCCAAAAGGTTGGGGGAAGTGTTATAACGCCCTGAATTATTAGGATAAATCAAACATTTCAGTGCTTCTTTACAAACACATTATTGCTAAATCGCCATTTGTATTAGGGTTTCTACCTACTTTTCGATTTTACAAATTGATACTACATTGAAAGCAAGAGATTGAAACCATTCGTTTCGGCTCGGTACTACCGTGTGCAGAGTTGTATTTCTGCGTTGTTACGGCGCTCAAAGACGACCGCTCGCGATAATAAATATAAATTTGGAAAGGAGAATGCAATGGCAAAATCTAAATCCGCTTCAATGGGTTTGGCAATGCAAATGCTCATTGGTCTTGTCCTAGGTGTGATCGTCGGTATGTTCTTGGACTCCCAGTTCGCCACTACCTACGTGAAACCCTTCGGTGACTTGTTCATCCGCTTGATCCGCATGGTCGTCGTTCCCTTGGTGTTCGCCACCTTGGTTGCCGGTGCCGCCGGTATTTCCGACGTCAGCAAATTGGGTCGTGTGGCCATTAAGACGTTGGTCATCTTCATGCTGACCTCCGCTATCGCCGTGATTTTCGGTTTGTTGATCGCCAATATCATCGACCCGGGTATCGGTCTGACGCTTTCAACGGAAGGCTTAAAGGCTGCTCAAGTGAAGGCTCCGAGTTTTGTTCAAACCTTACTTGACATCGTTCCGATTAACCCGATGGAATCTTTCGCTAAGGGCTCCATCCTTCAGATCATCTTCTTCGCCATTATGTTCGGCTTCTGCCTGAACTTCCTGGGTGAAAAGGGTCGTCCGGTTTATCATTTCTTTGATATCGTCGGCAACTTGATGATTCACATGACGCAAGTCGTGATGCGCTACGCTCCGATCGGTGTGTTCGCTTTGATGGCTGTCGTCGTTTCTCAACACGGTTTGGCTGTTTTGCTCCCGTTGGGCAAATTGATTCTTGCCTCCTTCATCGCTACCGCCTTGTTGGTCATCTTGATCTACATCCCGATAGTGATGTTTGTGATCCGTATTCCGGTTATGGATTACTTCAAGGGCATCTTTGAACCGTGGTTGATCGCTTTCACGACGTGCTCGTCTGCCGCCGCTATGGCTGCTAACCTCGTCGCTTCACGTCGCTTGGGTGCTACGAACTCCATCGCTTCCTTTGCGGTTCCGTTAGGCAACACGATCAACATGAACGGTACGGCCGTTTACATGGGTGTGTGTGCAGTCTTTGCCGCTCAGATCTATGACCTCCCGCTCACGATAGGCGACCAAGTTATCGTTGTTATCACCGGTGTGTTGGCTGCTGTCGGTACGGCAGGTGTCCCGGGCGCCGGCTTGATTATGTCGACGCTGGTCTTCACGCAAATCGGTATTCCGCTTGAAGTGATCGCTTTGATCGCAGGCGTTGACCGTGTACTCGACATGATCCGTACGTCTATCAACGTCGTCGGTGACTCCACCACCGCTTTGATGGTCTCCCGTATGGAAGGTGAATTGGGTTCTGAACCGTTCAACGAAGACGAAGGCAAATAATTAAAACCTGAGTTCTGACTCGATGATGCGGCAGGGTGTAAAAATCCTGCCGCTTTACATTTGATTTAATCAAACGTATTTCTTTACGTGAGCCAATTTAAATTTCAAAGATGAATTACCTGATTACAAGCGACATAAAACGATCATTGAAGAGACAATCAGACGCGTGCAAGAGAACGAATTCTAACCGCTGAGCTATTTCTCTACCGATGGCGAAGAAAGAAAATTTCTTCGCCATTTTTTCATCTTTATCCTCAAAATTAATCCTATTTCAATATTTCATACAATTGATTTAATATCATTTTGAATTAAAAACTACAATCCCTATATTCAATACAAGGTTTGTGCTAAAGTACGCTTCGTCATAAACGAGGAATTCCCCACCATGCGTATCGGAGAATTATCAAAATTATCGGGCGTTGCCGTTGAAACGATTCGTTTTTATGAAAACGAGGGACTGATTCCCAAAGCCGCGCGCTCTATGAACAATTATCGCTCTTACACCGAAGGGCATTTAAAGCGTCTGCAATTTATCCGTCACTGCAGAAGTCTTGACATGAGTCTGGAAGATATCCGTCTTTTAAGTGACGTCGGGGCCCGTCAGAATGAAGAAGCCTGTAAGGTGCAGGAAATCATTACGCGCCACATGAAAAAAATTGATGAGCAGATCAACGCCTTAAAAGAATTGCGCCAACACCTGGGGCTTTTGTCGCTTTGCTGCCACGGCAATCACGCCAACGGTGAACCCTGCGGCATCATCGAAGGGTTAAACAATGAAGCGTGCTGCCACAATTGTGAAAATCTCAAGATGAAACGTTCTTTGAAAAAAATCGAAACCCCAAAAACCGCATCGGCTTAATGCATTATGATCAGTCAATTCTTTTCTTTTGAAGTCATGGTCGCCATTGCCATTTTGGCAATTCTCACGGCCTGCCCCACGTATTTCATCTATGTTTGGGCCAAAACAAAACCCGCTGCACGACCTATTCCGCATTTCCCTCATGGGGTAAACGGGTGGCTGTTGATTTTTGTGGCCACCGTTGTGCTCTCCATCATCACGACAGCGATCGATGCAATGAATACCTTAAGCCTCATGAGCGAGTCCGGTGTCACGAATTGGGCCGTAATCTCTCCTTCGATCGTGATTATCGGTCTCTTTGTTTATTGCCTCTACATCATCGCAAGAAAACGTGATGCCTCCGTTGTCAAACAAACGATTGTGATTTTGTGGGTAGTGGGGCCGATTTCGCTTATTTTGCTCTACTTCTTCTTTGATGCATCAGTGAGTAACCAAACCGTGGTGCGAGCTTGTCTCTATGCCGCGATCTGGACACTGTATTTTCTCTTTTCTAAGCGCGTTGCCTGTACTTACGGCACCAAAGCCGTGGATACGTATGTGAACCTGGCTGTTGAGATCGCAGGCTCCAAGAAAGCTCAAAAGGCTAAAGAAGCGAAATCCAAGAAAACGAAATAACTACACCATCTAATTCAAAAGCCCGGAATCAAACGAGACCGGGCTTTTTATTAGACAATTCGAAGGGATTAATAACCGTATTCTTGGCGATTGCGTTCAATCGCTTCTTTTTTCGATTCTTCATCCGTGTAGAAACCGAGGCGATGGTATTCTTCCTTGGGTCCGTCCACATAGCCCACACAGCGGAACGTAAACTTCACATAAGCGCCGTTGCCGGTCTGGTGATGCGAGCGGGAAATGGCTGAGAGCGGTTGCATCCCGCGATTGGTTTGCAAGCAAAAGTCCGTAGCCTCTTTTCTAGCATTTTCCCGAACGATGATTTCCTGCTCAACCCAGGGCTGCTGCAGTTCCATTTCATAGGTGGAAGCATCTAGCTGCTTCATACTCTTTTGAGAAACGTACTGATCCGATGTGGCGCAACCGGCAAGAATCAGGGCGGGCAGAGCCAGTGTAAAAATTAATGATGAACGCATGATGCAATCCTTTGAGAAAACGTCAACATTGTACAGGCTTTAGATCGCCGTGGCCGCGACAACCGGGTAAGAAGTTGTCTCAACGGCGAGCGTCCCGTCCGAAATAAACACAATATCTTCGCAGGGGCCACCGATCTTGATGAGCACATCTGTATGGCGAATGGTTTCTTTCATAGGGCGCATCTTCTGACTTAAAAATCCTACAGGCACCCACCCTTTAGAGCCCTTGATCACAAGTTCGACGTGTTTATGCGCCGTATCACGATAAAAATAAATCGGTGCTGTGAGACCCAGCGCTGCATAATTTTTAATGATTTCAGCTGCCGCAAAACCCGATAACACGCCACCGTAAGACGGATGGTTATAGACTTCTTCTGCGGTGGCACAACCCAAAAGGAAACACAAAAGGCCCGTATCGGCAAATGTAAACTTTGAACGCTTGACCTGGCGCCTTTGTTCGAGTTTGAGTGACGGGATTTCAAAAAGGACGCCACAGTCCATTAAAAAATCCGTCCAATAGATAGCGGTGGCATAACTGATGCCCGCCTCTTTGGCAAATTTCGAGTGATTCAATTCCTCCATGTTATTCGTGGCCAAGACTTTGAGGTAATTGAAAAAGAGCGTGTCTTTATAAACATTTAAAACGCCACGGACATGTCGGGCAAAAAATTGAGCCAACCAATTCTCGTAAAAAGCCGCTGTTGAGAGCGACAAATCGGTTCGTGGTAGAAATCCGTTTCGCATCAGATCAAAAAATCCGGGTTGCGGATAACTGATGCGTAAAGCCTGAGGGACTTTCCCGAAGGGATCAGGACTTTTGCCTGCGTACTCGCGCTGAGAAACAGGGGGAAGGCTGTAGTGCATGAGCTCTTTATTTTCTTCGAGACTCTTTACCGTTTCTTTCGGTAAGTAGCCAACCAACACAATACAAGCCTGATTGTCATCGGGCAAAAACTTCACAAGATCGGGCGCATTTTCAATTCCGTCCACAATGAGACGATTGCCGTAAACACTGAAAAAATCTTTGGGTTGGGTGTGCGCCAGATTTCTCGGGTAGATATCGTTCAAATCAACGTACGACAGATCATTAAACACAGTTCGCACTAAGGTTGTTTTTCCACTTGAAGGCATCCCGCTGATTAAAAACAGATTGGTAAGCGTGCGCTCTTCGCTTAATGTGCGAGCAAGTGACCTTGCAATATGAGGGGCAATAGGCATGAATCAAAACTTGGTAAAAATTGAAATAACTTTTGTATTTTATCTAAACTTTAAAACTTTTTGATTTTTCAGATTGAATGTATATGTTTTGTCATAATTGCTCTTTAGAATCGTTGACGAAAATATTTCCATAAATTTTTTGAGGTTCACATGTCCAAAACGATTGATTGTGTCCGCTTTCAGCCTAAGAGCGAAGCCTGTTCTCTGATGAAAGCCTTTGATGAGAAAAAGGCTCAGGAAGTTCTCCGCTATCACCAAACACTTCCTGTTTATGAAAAAACACCTCTTACAAAGCTTTCGGCTTTTGCCCAAAGCGTCGGTGTCAAAGAAATTTTTGTTAAAGACGAAAGTTACCGATTCGGCTTAAATGCTTTCAAAGCTCTGGGAAGCTCGTACTGCATGGCCACTTTAATGGCTGAAAAACTCGGCCTTTCCGCGCAGGAGGTGACCTTTGAGAAAATCACGACGCCTGAAAGTAAAAAGGCGTTGGGAGAGCTCACCTTTGTGACCGCCACCGACGGCAATCACGGGCGGGGAGTGGCTTGGAGCGCAAAGATGCTTGGTCACAAGAGTATTGTTCTGATGCCTAAAGGCACGGCACCCGAGCGTCTGGCTAACATTCAAAAGCTTGGGTCTGATGCGTCCATCACCGACTTCGTCTATGATGTTACGGTTCAGATGGCTGCTCGGAAAGCCCAGGAAGTGGGCGGTATTCTCGTTCAGGATACTTCGTGGGACGGCTATGAAGATATTCCCACTCGTATCATGCAGGGCTACCTCACCTTGGGGATGGAAATCATTGAAGCGTTGGGTTCAAGTCGTCCGACGCACGTTTTCCTTCAGGCCGGTGTCGGCTCCATGGCCGCTGCCGTAGCAGCTTTCTTTGCAAATTTCTATGGTAAGAATCGTCCTGTTATCACCATAGTTGAACCCAATGGTGCCGATTGCCTCTACAGAACTGCTAAAGCTGCTGATGGCAAGATTCATGCCTATGAGGGTGAGTTGCACTCCATTATGGCAGGCCTCTGTTGTGGCATTCCCTGCACGGTCGCCTGGGAAATTCTCGAGCACTGTGCTGACTTCTTTGTTTCGATGCCTGACTTTGTGGCTGCTGACGGGATGCGTATTTTGGGAGCGCCAATGGCAGGCGACACACGCATTATCTCCGGCGAAAGCGGTGCATCCTGCTTCGGTCTTGTGGCTGACGTCTTGCGCAAGCCTGAGTACGCTACACTCAAGGAACAACTGGGGCTTAATCAAGATTCGAGCATTCTTTGCATCTCCACCGAAGGCGACACAGATCGAGAAGGCTATCGAAAAGTTGTTTGGGACGGCGCTTATACTGCAGACTGATAGAAACATGAATTAAAAATAGAGCCCTGGCAGCGAGTTAACTGTCAGGGCCTTTATTTTGATTAAAAGTAGGGAAAGAGTTAAAGAACCCGCTTCAAGAACGCGCGTGTACGGGCTTCTTTCGGATTAACGAGCACTTCTTCGGGCGAGCCTTGTTCAACAATGACGCCGCCATCCATGAAAATGACCCGATCGGCGACTTCACGGGCAAATGTAATTTCGTGAGTGACCACAATCATCGTCATTCCTTCTTCGGCGAGGCTTTTCATCACCGCCAACACTTCGCCCACTAATTCCGGGTCCAATGCTGATGTCGGTTCATCAAACAAAATCACCTTCGGATCCATCGCAAGCGTGCGAGCAATCGCCACGCGTTGCTGCTGACCGCCTGAGAGGCGCACGGGATACTGGTCGGCCTTATCGGACAAGCCCACACGGGCGAGCGTTTCATGAGCACGCTTTTCGGCCTCTTCTTTAGACTTGCCGCTCACCACCATTTGGCCCAGCATAACGTTCTCGAGCACGGTTTTATGCGGCCAAAGGTTAAAGCGTTGAAATACCATACCGAGGTGTTCACGCACCTTATTGATATTGATTTTTCGATCGGTAATTTCCTGACCCGAAACTTTAATTGAGCCTGAATCGGCGTCTTCCAGGGCATTGATGCAGCGAAGCATCGTAGATTTACCGGAACCCGAAGGTCCCAAAACCACCACTTTTTCTCCGCGACGAACCGTCAGGTCAATGCCTTTGAGAACTTCAAGATCGCCGTAGTTTTTATGAAGATCGGTAATTTGGACAACAATTTCTTCACTCATTTGTCATCTCCCTTGCCCAAACGTTTTTCCATTTCACGGATGAGATAAGCCAAAGCCAACGTCATGACCCAGTACATTAAGGAAATCGTGAGATACGGCTCCCAGTAACGAGCCGAAGCACCGGCAACCGTACGGGCAGCGTAGGCCAATTCCGTCAAACCGATAGCGGAAACAAGTGAGGAGTCTTTCAAAATAGCAATGGCGTTGTTGCCGAGCGCGGGCAACATACGGCGAAATGCCTGAGGCATGATGATGTGGCGCATCGTCTGCCACCAGGTCATACCGATTGAGCGGGCCGCTTCCGTTTGACCTTTATCGAGCGATTGGATACCGGCACGGAACACTTCACTCATGTAAGCACCGGCGTTAAGCGTGATCGCCACAAAGCCTGCGATAAAAGCACCGTAGTTACTGCGAAGCTCGCGAGCCAATTCGCCGTCAATGATTAAACCGTCGACCGGATGAATGAAAATCGGCAGCACGGCAAAGTACATGAGAAAGATCTGCACAAAAAGGGGAGTGCCGCGGAAAAAACTCACCCAAATGGTCACAGGCCACCGTACGCCGTAGTAGAGAATCGACTTCCAGGGATCGTGCCGAGCGCTCGCCATACGGGCCATACCCAAAATCATCCCAAGCACCACGCCGCAGCACACGCACCCGATTGTCAGTTCAATCGTAATCTGTGCGCCTTCGACAAACAGCGGCCAGTACTCAGCCAATACGTCAAAACGAAAACCGCCCATCGTTTCTTACCTCTTATTCGAGAAAAGCCCGACAGCGCAAGAGGCGACTGCCGGGCTTTCATTTAACGTGTCTGCAAATTACTTGATCGGCAAAACAGGAACGGGGGTGTTTTCACCGAACCACTTCTTGTAGACCTTGGCATAAGCGCCCGATTCAATGGTCTTCTTTAAGCCCGCATTGATCTGATCGAGTAATTCCTTGTTGCCCTTGCGGACAGCGATACCGAAGTATTGATCTTCAAAGCTCGGATCACGCGTCATATTAAATTGCTTATCGGGGTTTTGAGCAGCATAGTAGGCAAACACACCCACGTCACCGATAGCGGCATCGACGCCGCCGGCGGACAATTCTTCAAGAGCCAAGGGCGTATTATCAAAGCGCTTGATGTTCTTGCTTGCCTTGCCGAAAACCTTCGTGGCAGCGATATCACCGGCAGAGTTGGCCACCACGGAGATATTCTTGCCCTTTAAGTCATTAATCGAATTGACCTTGAGATTTTTTTGCGTCAGAATCAATTGGTGAGCAGCAAAGTAGGGGAGCGAAAAGTCCACCGCTTCCTGACGTTGCGGCGTAATCGTGATGCCGCTCATGATCATGTCGCGATCGCCGTTTTTAACCGATTCAAAAATCACACCGAAGAGCGTGTTGATGAATTCCACCTTAAAGCCTTGAGCCTTGGCGATTTCTTTCATCAAATCGATATCGAAACCGACGATTTCCTTGTTGGGCGTTTGGAATTCGAAGGGGCGATACGTTGCACCGGTGCCCACCGTATAGGTCGGAACCTTAGCTGCGGTTTCTTGGGCTGCGATCGCACCGCAAGAAAAACCCGCACACGCCAAAGCCACCGAAGCAGAAACGATAAAGTGTTTAAGCGACATGTTGAAAACTCCAAGATTGGTCATTTATAAATCCGATCGACAAACATTTTGTTTGTCCTGTCGGGAAAATTATGGTGATTTATAAAAATTGCTCAAGTGGAAATTTTTCTTACAGATCAAAAATTTAGGGAGTTTTGCCTAGGTCGAAAAATGAAAACAAATAGTCGATTTTTGTCGACTTTTTCCACTCTTTAGCCGTTAAATTATTTTGTTTTTAAAAATGAATAGGTTAGCCTTCTATCTCTGTTATCCGAGTACCATTGTTCGACAAATCTGTGCTACTGTGTCGACAATTCGAGATTGAATTTTTGAACGTAAAAACTGAAAACGTTCGAAAGAATTTTTATGGCTTCTCTGACAAATTCGGGCTACAAATCGGGCTTAGCTTCTGCAATCGGCGCGTACTGTATTTGGGGGACAATTGCGCTCTACTGGGCGTTGTTGTCGGCTGCGGGCGACGTGGAGATTTTGGCTCACCGCATCGTCTGGTCTCTGATATTTATCCTGGGCCTTTTGATAACGAAAAGACAGCTGGGAGCAACGTTTCGTCTTTTCATTGATCTATTTAAAAATCCGCGCGAAAACAATACGTTCCTTTTGATTCTGGCAACATTGTTTGCCTCGGGCAATTGGCTTATCAATATTGTCGGAGTCACCTCAGGGCGAGTCGTGGAATTAGGCATGGGTACGTTTCTCACGCCCCTTATGACGATGGCGATCGGTATTGTCTTTTTCTCTGAGCGTGTGAGCAAAGTCCGGGCCGCCGCCATTGCCTTAGCGGCAATCGGTGTTGCCGTCCTTGTTGCAGGACTGGATCGTTTCCCCTGGATTGCGATCCTGGTTTCAACGACCTGGGCCACCTACGGAGCATTAAAAAAGAAAATCATCATTGATCCGCTTAAAAGCGTCGGCATTGAACACATTCTGATGGTGGGCCCCGCGCTCATCTATCTTTTGAGTTTTGATGGGGCGCTCGTGAGGCACTTCCTTGAGAGTTTCACCTCGGGCTTAAGCTGGGCGCTGATGGGAACGGGGATTGTCACCTCGGTTCCCATGATTTTGTTTTCGCTTGCTGCGCAACGCCTTCCCATGACCGTCTTGGGCATCATTCAGTTTTTAAGTCCGGTTCTGACCTTTTGCCTGGGCGTTTTCGTCTTTAAGGAGGCCGTAAGTTTTGCCGAAGTCATCGCTTTGGGCTTTATTTTATCCGCCGTCCTTTTATATATCCTTGGCAACGTCAAACATCACAGAGGTCCTTAAAACCGCCAGGTTGCTTCAACACCGCCCGCAACCGCATGGGTATCGCTTGATTCCCACTGACCGTCGACTCGGGCGTTAAATGACAGTCCTTCTCGGTTTTCAATGCCGAGCTTCAAACCCGCACGGAATCGGTTCTTGCTGTCCCATTGAACCGTTCGGTCGAATGACCCCTTAAGATCAGAAGCCCTGAAAGCAGCTTTCATGTCGCCCGCGTCAGACAAAAGCTCTCGTCCATAAGAGGCATGTAAGCGCCAATAGGCCGTTTGCTCTGTGAAAGCAGCGCCTTCGGCTGTAACGCCCACTCTGGCTTCAAGCGTTCGATAAAGACCGGAATCCACGTCCAATGCAGCTAATCCCTCGGAATCTTCACTATAAGAGGGGGAGTACAGGAGGCTTCCTGCCAATTGAGCATAGGGTACAAAGCGGAAATTGTCATTGGCATTGAACGTAAGCCCTGTCTTAACTGATGCGCCGAATGACCAGCGCTCGATATCGGCTTGAGTTGAATCGTAAAAGTCGCCGAATGTTACCGCACGTTTTTCATTGGCATTCATATAGCCCAAGCGAAGAGCACTTTCCAAAAAAACTTCAGGTATCGCTTGAACATCATTGCGAATGAAAGCAGATAACCAAAGCCCCTTGGCATCAAGTTCGTGCGCTTTCTGACTCTTGCCTTCACTATCTAAAGCGGCAACGGAGAAACCGACCGTACTGTGTTGAGACTTTTTAATCCAGCCGCCCGCAAGGCCCGCGACATCAAAACGGGTTTTATTGCCCGCCAGCACTGAAGCGGTTGCTCCGAAAGGATTCACCCAAACGTACTCGCCGTCGGCCTGAGCAAACGACAATTGCGGTCTCAAGGCCTCCTCAGCAATACGCTCAAGCATCAGGGCACCGGCTACGCCGTCCGTTATACCTTTACCGCTTAAAGCGTCTGCCGCCTCATTGATGGCTGCGCCCTCAGTATCAGACCAATCCATATAAGCAAAAAGCGTTTGAATTAAATCATTACTTAAAGTAGCAGCTGAAGCATCAAAAATTTGAGCCACTTCACGAGCTTCTCCGCTCACATACTGTGAGTACGCGTTGTCTTTCCTTTTAATGACGAGACCGTCCGTTGTGTTCTCAATGCTCAGAGTCGGGGAGGGGGACACATTTTCTGCTGTAACCCAATCAAGCGTTGTCTCTCCGACGTCAACGGTATCAGCGTTAAAGATCGGGGAGTCTGGCTCAACACTCATCAGCCCGTCAGCGTGCCAACCGCCTTCAGGCGTCGCAACAATGAGAGCGCCGTTTTCGACCGTTGCCTCACCTTCAACCGTCATGGGCACAAATTGTCCGTCACTCACTGAAAGTGTTAAAGAAGCACTTGAACTTTGGTGATAGTTGCCGCTCACCACAACGGGACTACTGACCTTCGAGACCACTGCACCTGAATTTTGCAGGCTTCCAGAGCCGGCAACGTTTTCTTTTTCCGTGAGATTGAAGTAACCGCCTTGAAGCGTCGCTCCAGGTTCAACGCTCACGCTCAATACCGTGGCTGCCCCATTAAATTTAAGAGTGCTTCCCGCAACCTTCATCACCATGCTGTGATTACTCCAGATGAGGTCATTAAATTCAATCACGGCGTTCGCCGTTCGACCTCCCGCACTACCGAACGTAAGCGTCGTAATTAAAGGTTCCGAGCCTTCATAGCCGATATATTCCGTACCGTAAAAGGTTCTATCGGGGTTCCACAGTGACAGAATATCTCCCTCGATCTTTGCGCCAGGGCTTACCACAATCTCTTTGACGTAGGCATTGGGCGAAATGTAAACAGAGGCCATTTCACCTTTAACCGTTCCGCTTAAAGTAAAACTTTCAATAAGCGGGCCTTTTAATTCGTCGGGAATGAAAAAGTTATTCTCAAGAGTGCCGGTATCGTCAAAAAATCTCGTTGACGTGTAAGAGCCCATGTAGTTCCAATAGTCGCCTAATTCGTTGGAGCCGAAATCAAAGGCAACGGCCACACCGTCTTCACCGAGTGCAGTAACGGATGCGCCCTCTTCAATAGTGAGGCGGTGATTCTTGCCCCAGGAAAAGAGAATTCCTTTGCCGCCGTAACCGTTGGCTTCAACTGTTGTTCCGGAAGCAATCGTCAGATCGTTGCCCACACCGTCAACACGCACACCGATTCCATAGTGTCCGTCAGTCAGAATGTCAGCTCGTTGACGCACCGTATTGTCTGAGCCGTAAACATGAAGACCGATTCCCCAAGATTGATTGGAGGGCATTCCGTAGACCCAATCGGTTCCGTCTTCATTTCTTGCCCAATACCCGTGATCATTGTCGATCGTAAGGCCGCTTCCGTAAACGGAATAACCGAAGAAGCGCTTACGATCAAAATTAAATCCCAGGTCCTGTAAAAGAGCGAGTTCTGCCTCCATGAGCACACCCCAATTTCTGTATGTCTGGTGGCTCATCAGACTGTTTTGAAGCTCTATATGTGAACCCTCAAAAAACACCGATCCGTCATAATTTAACTCCAAGCCGTTGATGGGTAAGCCGGGAACCGAGGTCATTGCTTCCTGATAATCGGTCAGATCATAATCCACATCCGTCGCCGAACCGATTTTTGCACCGTCAAGCGCGTCAAGAACATTCGGACCTGAAAAATACATCCCGCTGTAGCGACCGCTTGAATAGATATAAAAGCACTCGGGTTCTAGGGGCTCGGTCGGTATCTCATCGCCGAGATAGAGAACCTTTACCCGTATACGGCGATCGGTTGAATTCATCTTTGCCAGATCGGCAACACTTCGACCGTAAGCATCGTGTAACAGCAACGTGTAGCGATTGAGATCGTCTTTATCAAAGAAATAGTTCCCGTCATCACCAAGCATCGTAGATCCCAGCCCGAAGGCGTGGAAAAGCTCATGCAGCATTGTTCCGGGCAAATCACTGTCGATTCCGTGAGCAGGCAAAACAGGCAATGTGTCGGTATACCACTGATCTGTATACATCGGCGTGTCTATTCCGATGATTGCGACATCACCGTCCAAATTGGCTTCGCCCTTCCAAGCAGCTGACAATTCAGTTAATTCAAAATAATTCTGACTGACGGCAAAAGCATTGTCATCTTTAACTGAATAGGGGGCAATCAAAATTTGAACCGGTTTTTGTGCTTGAAAATCACCCTTGAGAATATCCCAAAAGTAACTGAAGCCCAGCTTCAGAGCAGAGATCTCATCTTCATACATCTCACGATCAGCAGGCTCAAGCCCCAGCGCGAAGTATTTCTCATCATGTTCTCCGGGTTCGAGAATATTAAAGTCGGCAAAATGCACCCCTTCGTCCGAATGCACAGGCAGGGTAATCAGCGCTTTGGAAGCTGTCGGAAGCATCAGCATGGAAACAAGCGCCACACTGACTGCCATTGAAACAGATTTCTTGTGGAATTTTTTTTCGAACATGAAGCGACTCAGACAGTTGTGATTAATATTTTCTATTCTAATCGGCTTTTTCTATCTTCTACACAAAAAAGATCGTTCGCTTCAGCTGTTTGTCGTGTAGGTGTTTTCCCACCTTGTAACTAAGCAAAAGTTACTAGACAATAGTGCCGATCGGGAACAAATTGTTTGCCCCGTCTCAACTCATCTAACGAGGAGCTTAAATTATGAAAAAGACTTTGCTTGCAGCCGCTTTGGCCCTGTCTTTAGCCGGCAGCGCCTTTGCTGCACAATTGCCCAATGTGGCCATTCTCGCTACGGGCGGCACGATTGCCGGTACGGCAGCTTCAAACACCCAAGTGACGGGTTATAAGGCCGGTGACCTCGCCATTCAAACGTTGATCGACGCGGTTCCCGCTATTAAAGAATTTGCCAATGTCTCCGGCGAACAGATCGTGAAGATCAGCTCCAACAACATGACCGATGAAGTGTTGCTCAAGCTTGCAAAGCGCTGCAACGAACTTCTGGCCGATCCGAAGATTTCCGGAATTGTGATCACGCACGGCACGGATACCTTGGAAGAAACGGCTTACTTCTTAAACCTCACGGTTAAGAGCAAGAAGCCTGTCGTGGTTGTAGGTGCCATGCGCCCGGCAACGGCCATTTCTGCTGACGGCCCGATGAATCTCTTAAACGCCGTGAAACTCGCCGCTGACCCCAACGCTCAGGATCGAGGTGTGTTGATTGCCTTAAATGACCAAATCAATGCAGCACGAGAAGGCACCAAGACCAACACCACGAACGTCGATACGTTCCAGGCTCCGACCTTAGGTCTTTTGGGTGTTGTCGCAGGCGGCAAGAACTACTTCATGCGTGATACAACGATGAAGCACACGCACGAAACGGAATTTGACGTGAGTAAACTCGATAAACTTCCGCGCGTCGATATCGTTTACTCGCACGCAAGCGATGACTCCGTATTGGTCGATGCAGCAGTGGCTGCCGGTGCCAAGGGCATTATTTCTGCCGGTTCCGGTAACGGCTCCATTCACCAAGATGCTGAAGTCGGTTTAGCCAATGCCGTGAAGAAGGGTGTGGTGGTTGTTCGCTCAAGCCGCACGGGTAGCGGTATCGTCACCCCTGCCGGTGCTGACAGTGACTACGGTAAGGCAGGCTTCCTTGACGGTTATTCTTTGAATCCGCAAAAGGCTCGCTTGCTCTTGCAATTGGCCTTGACCAAGACCAACGATCCGAAGAAGATCCAGGAAATGTTCACAAAATACTAATTAAATCATATAGTTAGTATTTTATGCTATCACTGAAAGGGCTCGGAATCGAGCCCTTTCTTATTTGAGAGTTTTAATTTTTAAGGAGCGATTTCTTTAAATCTGAATCAATGGCTTTTTCTCCAAGCCAGATTTTCAATACAGTCCGGTAGAGCGCTTCTCCGCCGATCTTCTCACCAATTAATTTTCCATTCACAGTCACGCTGGTTTCATGTGTCTGTGAATAGTCGAAATCCACAATATCGCCTTTTTTAACGTCGCCGATTTTGTTCATCACCGCTATCAAGGCTTGAAGTTCTGTACTTAATGCCTGACGTTCGTCTTCCGTTGTATTGTCGAGAATGCCTTCGTTTAGCGCATCGACAAAGTCCGCTGCATCCACATCACGCAAAAGTCCTAAACGAACAGTCTTATTGCCATTCATGCTGATGACTTCTTCAGTCGTGGCTGCTTTTTGTGGCAAATACAGGCCCGCAGCATAGACGTCGACGAAAAGAATTTCCCGAAGACCGGCGCCATTAAGTTTCAAAGTCGTCTTTTCCTTATTGAGTTGATCCTCGTAAGTAATGTCTCCGATCGTTTGGGCTGCAAATGAGGGAACAGACATGGCCAAAGAGGCCAAAACCAATAACTCTTTTTTCATATTTTTTTGAACAGAAACGTGTTGAAACAAAGTCGTGATTTTAGACAGGTTTCAGTCTCAGTTGAGTGCCATACAATCGCAAATAGAGGAGGACAAACGGATGAGTTCACATCTTTTAGTCTCAGGAACACAGTTGCAAAAAAGTCCTCGATATACAACAGGAGAGGAAATTGCCAACGCCGTCACTCATGGGGTCGCTGCTTTGATGAGTGTGGCAGGACTGGCCATACTTGTCGGTTTCGCCGTTGCTTATTCCGGAACTCCGATGGTTATCACAGCGGTCAGTGTATTCGGTGCAAGCATGGTTTTCCTGTACGTAGCCTCAACGCTTTATCACGCGATTCCGAATCCAAAAGCCAAACGAATCCTGCAACGTCTTGATCATTCGATGATTTTTGTCTTAATTGCCGGAAGCTACACACCGTTTTGCCTGATCACACTCAAAGGCGTGACGGGGATTGCGTTGTGCATCGCGGTTTGGACAATCGCCATCTTAGGTATTACCTTACAGGGCTTTCTGATTAAAAAGGGCAAATGGCTTAATTCTCTTTTGTACCTGGCGATGGGCTGGCTCGTGATTCTCGTTATTGAGCCATTGATTGAAAATTTGCCCAACGGCGGATTGTGGCTCTTAACGGCAGGAGGACTTAGCTACAGCCTGGGAGTTATCTTCTATATCTGGAAGAGCATGCCATACAACCATGCGATATGGCATCTCTTCGTGTTTGCCGGAACAGTTTTGCAGTTTCTATCCGTACTGCTATACGTCATACCGGTTTTTCGCTGACAGATACAATTTGGCCCGAACTCTCAAAAGATCCGGGCCGAAATAAAATTATTTTTCGGGATGAATCGGTATGACCCGCTGATTGGTACTGCCGAAATATTGTCCCTGTTCTTTCACTTTAAGTTTTTCTACAAAAGGCCCATCCACCAAGGTATCGATGTACTGCATGATTTCATGATCCTTAAAGTGTTCATACTTGCGACCGGTCCACACCCAAATCGTTTTATCCGGGCAGGCGGCTTTCACTTTTTTACAAAGCTCGGTGACAGGTCCGATATTGGCCTCTTCAAAAGGGTCACCGCCCAAAACGCTCAAACCTGACATGTACGGGCGATTGACAAGATCAATGATTTTTTCAATCGTCTGATCCGTAAAATCCTCTCCGGCATTAAAGTCCCAAGACTCGGGGTTAAAGCATCCCTTGCAGTGCAGGGTGCAGCCCGAGACAAAAAGCGAGACTCTGACGCCGGGGCCATTCGTTGTATCAAATTCGCGTAATTGGGCGTACTTCATTTTTCGCCTCTTACATCGATACGCGGCGCTTGATTTCAGCCATCTTGCCGTCGTTCATGCGGGATTGACCGTTGACGTTACTGTAGCCAAGGTAGCCGCAGACACGACTGATCACGGACAAATTGTCGCTGCCGCAATGCGGGCACTTAAACATCACGTTCGTGGAGTGCTTGCCACAGTTATTACAGTAGGCAGCATCAAAATTCACGCCCTGATAGAAGCCCATTTCCATACCGCGCTCGATAATCGCTTTATCGGCCTGGTAATTTTCAGGGTTGGTCAAACGCACATACTGGATGTGGCCGCCTTCGCACAAGTGGAAGCACTTGAATTCGTGATCCTGCTTTTCAAAGGGCGTAATGTCTTCGGTGACGTTCAAGTGGAACGAATTCGTGAAGTACTCGGTACTGTAGTGTTCAGCCGTTGCAAATTCGTTGACCAAGCCCATTTCCTTGCAGTAATCATCGTACTGACGAGCCTGCGTAGCGCAAAGACTTTCAGCCGGTGTTCCATAGATAGCATACAGGTAATGGTCTTCGGCCTTGAATTCGTTTAACTTTTGCTGCAGGTAACGCAGCACTTGAACAGCAAAGGCAGAATTGTCTTCAATCATGCGCTTACCGGTCCAAAGGTAAGTAGCATCATCCAAAGCGGTAATACCGAAACTGGCCGTCATGTAATCGACCAAGTCACCCACGCGGTCATCGGGATCCTTCGTGCCCTTATAGAAGCCGCCTTGCGTGAAGGCGAGGGGATTAGACGAGCAGCGTTGATTGCGGATCACGTCATAGCGCTTCTTTAAGAAATCGCGAATGACTTGCAGACGGTCATCGAGCAGATCCCAGAACTTTTCACGCCAATCCAAGGGATGTTCGGTCATTGCTACTTTGATCATGAGCGGAATGTTTAAGCTCACGGCACCGATGTTGCAGCGGCCGATCGTCACGTACTTGCCGGTTTCCGGATCTTTCCAGGGAGAAAGGTAAGCGCGGCATCCCATCGGACTCGTGATCACGCCTTCTTCACGGAAAAGACGCGAGACCGTACCGTATTCGCTCGAAATACTCAAGTAGTCCGGGTACATGCAGGTTGACGAAGTCTTCACGGCTTCATCAAAAAGCCCAGCACTGTGCAGATCGTTTTGCACCTGATTCTTGTCATAGAGGTACACGAGCTTCGGGAAAACGACGGGCTTGTGGTCAGGACCGTGGCCGTTACGACGAACACGAAGCATCACAGAGTTGATCAAAGCCATCAGGCGCTTATCTTCTTCAGGCCAGGCTACATCCCATTGACCGAAAGAGATCGTGGTAAACGCAAAGTCACCGCGGCTGCAGGGCACCGTATTGAGCTTTAATTCCAGCGATTGGAAGCCCTGTTCCAATTCACGCAAAAGGGTCTTATCGGCATAGCGGTGGGCAACGTCTTCGTTCACGCCGAGTTCATTAATCGCATCGTTATAGGCTTTGTCCCAGGTCTTGTGCGCATAGGGTAAGAGCACTTTATCAAGTTCAGCCAAGGTAAAGCCGCCGAACTGTTGAGCCGTAGCCACAAGCGTGATGTCACCGATCACCTGAAGGGCAGACAAAACGGTCTTCGGTTCCGTGTACTGAACATTGGACATTTCAAAGCCGCCTTGCAGAACATGCTTGATGTCAAACAAGCAGCAGTTGACGCAACCCAAAATCATGTCGCGAAGGTCATGAATGTAGATGTCACCGCGTTCAATGAGTTCTTTTTCCTTAGCAGACAAATAGAACTGCTTGTAAAGGCTCTTTGTTAAATAACCTTTAATGAGGGAGCCCTTGGTGGAAACCAAGGAACTGTCGAAATTGGCGTTTTCGCGGTCACCTAAGCGAAGCACGTCGTCAGCATCCTGACGCAGCTTTTCAAAGGTCTTGGCGTAGTTGGTCTTGTAGTAGCGGTATTCGGCATAGGCCTTCGCCACGTCTTCAAAGCCCGTCACAGACAAGACAGCAATCACCAATTCATGCAGTTCGGCCACGGTTACCTGATCGCGTTCTTTAATACGACGCAAAATGGCATCCACGATCTTTTGACAAGACGCTTCATCGACCGTCTTATCACAGCGCATGGCGGCTTTATTCACGGCGACCGAAATCTTTTGCGGGTTGAAATCTTCAAGCGTCTGGTCTTTTTTTACAACTTTCATGGCTTATCCTTGGTGACTCGGCGGGCAACACCGATATGAGAAAATTTGTTCAACGAGTGTGTCATTGTAATCGCATCACCCCGAAAATCAAAGCACAAAAATACAAAATTTTGAAGCATAAAAAAGTCATACCACTATATGTAGGATATATAGGAATGCCTATTTCAGAAAAGTGAATGTGATCAAAGGGTTAGGATTTTCGTTTAGTACCTAAAAAATTTTGTAAATGTCACCAAAACATTCCCTTGACTATCGAATAGATAAATCTTATCTATCGAAATGGCGTTTTTGAGATTGACAGATTTCGTATCGTTCCCAATAATAATCGGAATGTGACCTTAAGTCTTGATAACAGGTTGATTTTTATGGATTCCGGTACCATCTCCAATATTAGCAATGCAATTCATTACGCTTTTATCAATCAGGATATCGAATGCCCAAACGAGGCTTATGCGCCAAGACTTCTTGTTAATGATTCCAAAAGCGGTCAGAAATTACTCAGTGTCATTGAGCACGAATTGCAACACTGTACCGAGGGATAAAACAAAAATGAAAACAATTGAAGTCGTCGCAGCAGTCATTTGCCATGAAGACAAAATTTTTGCCACTCAACGCGGCTACGGTGATTTCGAAGGCGGTTGGGAATTCCCGGGCGGCAAAATCGAAGCAGGGGAGACCCCTCAAGAAGCGCTTGTGCGCGAAATCATGGAAGAGCTTGATACAAAAATTGAAGTGGGCGACTTAATCGACACCGTCGAATACGACTATCCGAAATTTCACTTGAAGATGCATTGCTTTTTCTGCACCATTAAAAGCGGGCACCTGGTGTTAAAGGAGCACGAAGCCGCCAAGTGGCTGACGCTTGAAACGTTGGATAGCGTGGAGTGGCTTCCTGCTGATCTGGGACTTATTGAAAAAATCCGCTCGGTTTTGGCACAGAAAGTTTGATTTTTTGTAGCGCTGTCTGGATGAGTATTTTCTCAAAAGAGTAATTATTTTCTGAAAAGTCGCTTGAAGAGCGTCAAAAAAGTTAAATAACTTATTAAATTGACATCAATTTCTGTGAGACGAAAGAACACCTTTGCGTAATTACTTATACAGGCAGGAGACTGAAACAATCCGCCTGCCTGATCGGCTCAATAATACGACTGATTATTGAAGAGACAACGTCACAATTTTGTTGTGATCAACGATTTCAAAGCGATCACCTTTCTTGACCAAACCGCGAATATCGGTTAATTCAGCAGGCAAACCGTAGGCAGCCGTGACTTCTTCGCGGGCAATATCAATGACAATAAGCGTATTGAAGTTCTTAGATACGGCATAGAGTTTACCATCTTCATAAACCATACCTGTCACATAGAGTTCGCCCAGCGTACGACCGTCTTTGAGATCAGCTGCAGGAACGAATTCGCCCGAGAGCATCCAGTCGGCCATCAAAGCCTTGGAGATCACGAAAGTCTTCTTATTCTTATTATCCGGCAAAGAGGCCGTAAAGATATAACGACCGTCGGTTGCTGAAGAATGGATGTAGGAATACTTTGCACGTTCGGTATCGATACGGGCGCGTCCTAAGCCGCCCACGGCTTCAACCTGCGTGCGACCGGCCGTAAAGTTAGCCCAGCCTTTGACATCATCAGCATTCGGATTCAAACGAGCACGCAAAAGTGATTTATTCATACCCATAATCACGAAAGCATCCTCTTGATACTCGGTAATACCGACGATATCAAGAACATTGGCAGAGAACCAGGGGTCAATAGCAGCAGAGACAACAGGCTTTAATCCATCATCGAGAACCCAAAAGTCGTATTTAGAAGCCACAAAGTACTGACCGCGAACTTCGCTGATCATGTTAATGGGCTTATCAATACCTTGGATTTCACGGCTTTGAACCACTTTCATCTGTCCATTTAAAACGACAGGACTCTTGGCAGCATCATTATCAAAGGTAATACCAAGCTTTTTCGCATTGGGAGCATAGGCAAAGTCCGGATCCTTCACATCACGGCGACCCAGGAAGTTGATGCCACCCCACATGCCTTTCCAGCTCGAGTCGTCCCAGATGACGTATTTCGGGTTAAAGGAGAAACGCACCGGATCACCTTGACCCCAGTTAGGCGGAACACCGGTAGACCATAATGCCTGGAAGCAGTTGGAGGCAACGATGAAAGCCACAATTCCGAAAGACCACTTGTAGAAAGCGGTGAGAGGACGCCATGGTTTGCCTTTCATTTCGGCCAACAAAGCGTCCACGCGGGGAGCGAGGAAGCAAGCCAGACCGAACAGCATCACCACGCACCAGAAAACAATTTCAGCCCACATTTGGGTGTGAATGCCGAAAACGTCAAGACCGAAACCTTGACCGACGTCACGGGCGGCGTGATTACCCAAATGGCGGAAGCTGGAATAAAGCCCCAAAGCGGCCATCACGAGCATCGTGGCGAGATACTTGGGCTTAAAGCCGTAGCGCACCATGAAAAGTGCAACCACACCGATGTAGGCCATCTGTTGACGCTGCCCCCAGCAAAGTGTGCACGGACTGTCACCCATCATGTAACCTAAGATAATATTGGCAATACCGACAGGCAAGAGCACAATCAAAAGACCGCCCCAGCAGACAATATCGTAGAACGTTTTTGCTTTTTTCAAATCGCCATCATTAATCGGACGAGTATGGTCATACAAAGACATTTTTTCTTCCTTTCGTTCGATCAGAGGTTAAGAGAGCCCAAAATGGCGGTAGAGACGTGACCAACGTACATAAAGACAACTACAAACCAGCTGCCCACCGTAAGCCACCAGGCGAGTTTTTCTTTTTCCGGCTTCATAATGATTAACATCACGGCCGCAAAAAGAAGGAGAAATTCAAGAAATTCCATCTTGACGATCCTTTCAATTAATAATAATTCTCACTTCTAAAAAGAAGTGGCCTGATTGTACGCTATTGGAAAGAAAAAGATAAAGCTTTTCTGAATAAGCTTAAAAAAGTTTTCGATTGCCGAAAGCGTATAGTGCCGATGCACCCCAGAGGAATACCGCCGTCAGCATAAAGGTGGCAACAGGCCACCAATGGCCGTCACCTTGATAAAGCAGGCCGCAAATAAAAGGACCGAAACCGGCCAAAATATAGCCGATTCCCTGAGCGAGACTTGAAATAACCAAGAGTTCAGAAAGATTATTGGTCTTTTGTGCCATGAGAATCATAGCCATGCTGAAAGTAATGCCTTGAGGAACCCCGGCTAAGACGCAGCCGAGAAATGACCAGACTCCGCCCATAAGCCAAAGCATAATTCCTAGCGCAAAACTGACAGTCATGATGGCTGCTGCCTTTCGCTCACTGCCGACTACTTTGATAAAAGCAGCAGTCAAAATACTGGCCGGCGCACTCACGAGCAAAAAGACCGCTGAGCCCAAACCGGCAGTGGATGCAGAAAATCCCAAACTACTCAGAATGGTCGGTAACCAGGCAACCGTCGTGTAAATGGTGAGCGACTGCATTCCCATCACAAAAATAACTGCCCAGGTAAGGGGCTTTTTCAGAAGCGACCATTCAAAGGCGCCGCCCGCCACCGAGATTTTTTTACCGCGCGGAGTCAAAAACCAGGCAATCAATCCCAAAGTGGACATCAGTACCCACAAACCCAAAGGAGCTCTTAAAGATTCAAAGGCGTTGAAAAGGGGAACGGAAAAATACGCGCCGATTGATCCTGAAAATCCGATAAAGCCGGTGAAGACCCCCATCACGAGAGGGATATTATTCGGAAAGTAATCCCGAAGGAGGACCGGCATCAGTACATTGAGCACGGCAATACCAATTCCGATCAAAGCGGTGGCGGTGAGCATCACGGGGTAGGAAAAAATTAGACGCCCCACCGCACCCAAAAGAATCAACACCAGACAAATCAGTACGGTGGTAAGAAGACCGAAGCGTTTGCTCATTGCGGGCGCTGCGGCACAAAAAAGTCCGAAACAGGCAATGGGTAGAGCAGAAAGGAATCCGTAAGCGGGATAGCCGATATCAAGTGCACGAATAACTTCATCGGCAACGGCACCCACACAGGTAATCGGTCCGCGCATGACCAGAATGGTCAGAAGCAAGGCGACAAAAACAATAATCGGCGGGTAGATTCTTCGTTGCTGTTCGGTCATCGATTCAAAAAAAACAAAAAGACCCCGAAAGTTTAATCCCTCGGGGTCACGTTCTCAAAAAGAACGGTTAATGTTCAAGCATCAGTAGAGCTTGGAGATCACCTCACGGGCAAAAACGTCCTGAGACTTGATCAGTTCGCCCAATTGCTTGTCATCCTTAAAGTCGATCGTCAGACCGCCTTTTTCGTGAGCTTCTTTCACAGCCGGGTCATTGAGCACTTTCTTAAAGGTGTTCACCCAATACTCAAGCACGTCGGCCGGAACGCCGGCAGGCGCGACAATGGCGCGGGCAGAACCGTACCACTGATCGTAGTAGCCCAATTCACCGAGTGTCGGCACATTGGGATAAGCTTCCAAGCGCTTCGTGTCAAAGACACCCAAGATGCGAAGCACGGGCTTATCGCCTTCGACGAGCTTGGCAACGTCAGCGATCTTAGCGCAGGAGAAATCCACTTCGCCTTGGCGCAAAGCCATCAATTGGTCAGCCGTGCCGCCATAAGGAACCGCTTTGTACTTAAAGTTTGCACTCTGAGCCAGCAATTGAGCAGCGGTATGGTTGGAAGCCTTCACGCCGTTGGTGGAGCAGCGAAGCTTGTCATTTTTCTGAGCTTCGGCCACCAATTCCTTCAATGACTGCCACTTGCTGTCGGCACGCACCACCACAACACCGGTTTCAGTGAGGTGGTTGGCGATCGGCGCAATCTGCGTTACCTTAAAGGCAGCGTTCTTTTCATTGGCAAGTGTCGTAAACGTCGGCAGGTTGATGTAACCGATCGTGTAGCCGTCAGCCTTGGATTTCACCAAGCGGGTCCAGCCGATTTTGCCGTCTGCACCGGGAAGATTATTGATGATCATGGCCTTGCCGATTTCCTTTTCGGTCAGAGTCATCAAAAGACGGGCTCCCGTATCGGTGCCGGAACCTGCCTTATAGGCCACAATCACGTTGACGTCCTTTTCGGGCGTCCAGGCCTGGGCAGAAAGCGGAATTGCCATGGCCACGGCCAATGCTAAGGCTAATTTTTTCATTTTTTAACTCTCCTTTGATGAGTCATCAATTCATTCTTCCGGACCTGAAATGAGAAGCGTGCGATGAAGGTCCGGTATTCATAGCACGCCGCAAAAAGTTATTTATGTTTTTCCACCATGTCTTTTTCCACTCTGCCCATGAAGAGCGGCGAGAAGATACCGAGCACGCACAGAGCAATCAGCATCCAGCAAAGCGGTGTGGCAAAAAGAATGGAAGGATCACCGTCACTGAGCATAAGCGAACGGCGCAGACCGTTTTCACCGATCGGGCCCAAAATGAGACCCAAGACGATAGCTGCAGCGTTTAAGTCAAACTTACGAACCAGATAACCGATCACACCGAAGATGCACATAATGATGACTTCTACAATGTTATTGTTGATCGCGTAAGAACCGACTACACAGAGCACCACAATCGACGGAATCAGGATGCTGTCAGAAAGGCGCGCAATGTTGGCAAAAATCTTGCAGCCCCAAAGACCGATCGCAAGCATGGCAAACTGCACAAGCACAAAGCCTGCAAAGAATGTATAGGTCATGTCGGCGTAAGTCGTAAAGAGTTCCGGCCCCGGTTGCAAGCCGTGAATAATGAGACCGCCCATCAAAACGGCCGTCACCGATTCACCCGGAATACCCAAAGTAAGCGTCGGAATGAGCGAGCCGCCCGTCACGGCATTGTTGGCAGCTTCGGAGCCCGCTACGCCTTCAATGGAACCCGTGCCGAACTCTTCTTTGTGTTTGGAAAAGCGCCGGGCTTCGTTGTAGCCCATAAAGCAAGCGATGGTGGCGCCGGCTCCCGGCAAAATACCCAGAATGTTGCCGATAATCCACGAACGGGTAATAGTCGGCATGATGCGTTTGACTTCACCCTTGGTAAGAGTGAGCTTATCTTTAATCTTGGCAGCCTTTGCGCGTTCCACAATCTTCTTTTCAGCCAGAATCAAAACCTGGGACATAGAAAAAAGACCGATCAAGGCGCAGGTCACATTGACACCGTTATAGAGGGTGCTCACGCCGAACATATAGCGCTCGACCCCTTCCATCGGGTCCATGCCGATAGTAGAAATGAGCAGCCCTAAAATACCGGACATCAGACCTTTAAGAATAGAGCGGCTCGAAACACCGGCAATGATAGTCAGACCGAAAATGGAGAGCCAGAAGTATTCCGGGCTCTTAAACTGCATCGTCAGTTCTGCCAACAGGGGCGAGAAGAAGTAAAGCGAAATGCAACTTAATAAACCGCCGCAGAATGAGGCAAAGCAGGCCACCGTCAGGGCTTTGGCTGCCTGACCTTTAAGCGTGAGCTTATAGCCTTCAATAGCGGTCGCTGCAGAAGCGGGGGTACCCGGCGTATGAATCAGAATTGCACTGATGGAGCCCCCGAAAATAGCCCCGCAGTAGATGCCGCCCAACACGATTAAACCCGTGGCCGGATCCATGCCGAATGTCACAGGCAATAAAAGTGCAACGCCCATGGCGGCCGAAAGCCCCGGCAAGCAACCGATCGTAATACCTAGAGCCGTTGAGGCGATCATCGCCAAAAGATTCATCGGAGAGCAGGCGCTGATAAAACCTGCACCCATCATGGATAAAGTCTCTAACATGTCCTGCTCCTTTTATCCGAAGAGAATGCCCGTCGGAAGCGGGACTTTGAGGAAATAAGAGAAAACCAAGGCCACCATGATGATCATGACGACAATGGTCATCAGGTTGTAGCGAACCGGGACTTTGAGGAAAAGGAGTGAACCTGCCAGGTACAAGACCGTTGCAATGTAGTATCCGCAAAAATACATCAACACCAGATAGACGATGATTGAAAGGAATACTCCGAAAAATTGCTTGAACAGAAAACCGTTAAAGACAATCGGATAATCGTTTTCAATCCGGTGATCCTGACGGTACTTGAGGAATGTTCTGATCAGGTAAAGCGTGTTGACAAAAATAAGGGCGGTAATCAAAACCATCGGATAGACTTGAGCCGCCTCAGGCAGGTTTAACGTCATGATTAAAAATGCAATGGCAATTGCATAGATAATGCAAACGACCGGTATGTCAGATTTTTTCATGATGACAAGAAAGAGTTGACAGGATTAAACATCGTATTCGCACATAGCTATGACATGAATATGACACGAATATGACATTTGGGGCCCATTTTAGAGCAGTTTCGTGATGGATAACAGATAGATAACCCTAAAAGAAAGCGTAAAACATCCTCAATCACGGCTTCTTTGCCAAGAAAAATGTGAGTGAATGTTAAATCTTGTTACCGTCGCTACCAAAGAAAGAAGCTATAGAGACGCGTGATATCCCGTTTTTCAGGCCATTGAGCAGATTTATTTGATTTATAAAATAAAGTTATCAATATCTATGTTTATAGATTATTGGACTAGATATCAGATTTTCAGCAAGATTAACTTAACGATTGGTTTTAAAGCGAGTCTTTGCTATGAAAACAACAGTCTTAGTCCTATCCGCTTTGGCGGCCCTGTCCACCTCTGCCTTTGCCGAGCAAGCTCAGCCTACGGCTATTGAAATGGTCTCGATCAAAGGCGGGGAGTACATGATGGGCAGTCCCGATCAGGAATTTGAACGTCAAAAAGATGAAGTGCAACATAAAGTTAAAGTCAATGACTTCATGATTGCCCGCTACGAAGTCAGTCAAGCACTTTACCGTGACGTCATGGGCTCCAATCCTTCAGCGCATTCAGGAAATAATTGCCCGTTGAAAATATTTCCTGGTTTGATGCCGTTCGCTTCTGCAATGCCTTAAGTAAACGCGAAGGCCTCACTGAAGCCTACACAATCAACGAAAAAGACGGCCAGGTGGAAGTCAGTTGGAACCGCGCTGCCAACGGCTATCGACTGCCCACTGAAGCAGAGTGGGAGTACGCTGCACGAGCCGGAACGGCAACGCCCTTTAACACAGGGGAAAACATTTCTGCCCAACAGGCAAACTACTACGGTACCTACCCTTATAAAGACGGTCACTCGCAACTGTACCGCTCCGAGACCGTTCCTGTAACGAGTTTTAAAGGCAACGCCTGGGGACTTTTTAATATGCACGGCAATGTCTGGGAGTGGTGTTGGGATCGATACGGGCGCTACAGCGCTCAGACTCTTGCGGATAATCCGACCGGAGCCGAAAACGGGCGCTTTCGCGTCAATCGCGAGGGCGGTTTCAATGATTTCGGCAAACACTTAAGAAGTGCTTATCGCGCTGCTCACAATCCGGATAACAAAACATTTAATATCGGCATGCGCTTAGCTCGCAATGCTCAATAATGAAGGAAAGACCATGAAAGCTACTCGTCGTCAATTTCTCAATATCGCTGCGGGTTTGAGTTTGTCTTACGCCGCTGCTCCTTTGTTGGCACAGACCGCTGCATCAGGCAAAAAACTCATCGTTTATTTTTCCTGGTCGGGTAACACCCAATACGTGGCTAATCTGATTAAAGAGAAAACCGGAGCCGATATCGTTGAACTTGAACTCGTCAAACCCTATTCGAGTAACTACAGTCAGTGTCTCGATGAAGCCAAACGCGATCAACGGGCTGACGCCAGACCTGAACTTCGCACTAAAATTGACAACATTGCCGAGTATGACACTATTTTTATAGGTTATCCGAACTGGTGGGCCTCGATTCCGATGCCGATTGCCACCTTTTTGGAAAGTTATGACCTCTCGGGCAAAACCCTTGCGCCGTTTTGCAGTCACGGAGGGGGGCTCCTCGGGCAAAGTGTCACGGCAATCAGTAAACTCGCTCCGGCTTCAACCGTCACCGAAGGCCTCTCGGTACATTATCGGGGCGGATCTTCGTTACCGAACGATATCGATAAATGGCTCGCAGCCAATAAACTTTTATAGGAATTAACCATCATGTCAGGCAACGGGATGAATTGGGTAAAAACGGGGAGTTTTCTATTGCTTCTCTTTGTCCTTTTCATCCTTTGCCTGGGTGCTCGGGTCACCGGAATCATTGAGCATGAAATCTTAGGCCTGCTGCTCTCTGTCGGTCTTCTCTTACACGCCATCCGACACGGCTCGTGGTTCTTTAATTTCCGTGAGGGGCAATGGGGACTCAGACGCTTGCTGTCCACCGCTGTCAACTGGTTCTTAGCCGCAGGCTTTATCTTTTTGCTCGTGACCGGGATTGCGCTCTCTCCCGATCTCTTCAGTTTTTTAGGCATTGAGTCCGGGATGCTCACGCGCCAGCTCCATTCGGGCGTGGCTTTCTGGCTATTAGTGCTGATGTCCGTTCATCTCGGATTACATGGGAAGATGCTCGCCAAAAAAATGGGAAATCTTCTCGGTCGCCAATGGCTTTTACCGCTGTCGATTTTTACTTTGCTGCTAGGCGCCATCGGCTTTATTGACCGTATGCTTTTTGAAAAGCTCTTTTTGGGGTTTGCGTTCGACTTTTGGGATCCGGCCCGTCCGATCTCGCTTTATTTTATCTTCTATGCTGCAGTCGCCATGGCGTTAACCGTCGTGGTTGACGTCTGCATTGCTTCACTTGAACCAAAAGATGCGCTTGTGCCTAAAAGTGCGAAGCATCACTGAAATCATTAATCCTGTTTTTCTTCGGAGCTTAAAACCAACCGACGGTTTTCCTCAATGATTTTCTTTCTCAGCGATTCGAGAAACACTTCAGTCACCAATCTTTTTGCACGCACCCGAGGCCAGGCAATCACACAACCGACCTGGAAAGCCGGCTCCAACGGCAAAAACATCAGCTCATCATCTTCACCGATAATTCCGTCCAAACATAAAGCGTGCTGTCCGCCCATCCTCACAATGCGCGATACGTTATAGAGCAGGTTGTACCGACCGATGATATTGAGTTCAGCAAAGGGATGACCCAACCATCCGGCAAAACGGTTCTCAAACGGTTGACGTGAAAAGAATAGGGGAATATCTTTGAGATCCTCTGCGTGGATTCTTGTTCTCCCTTTAAAGCAACCGTCTCGTCGGGTTAGTACTCCCCATTGATTCAATCGAGGAATTTCCAAATACTCAAAACCATCCAAATCCGAAGGCAACATCATTAATCCGAAGTCAGCCAGGCCCGTGCGAAGACGATCGGCCGTATCTTGAGAGTTGGCACTGATAAAGCGATACTGCACGGATGGATGAATCGTTAAAAACTCATGAATCACTTCAGCCACGATATCAAAAGACGGGGTCTCGGCTGCGCAGATTACAAGTTCACCCATGAGTTCACTTTTACTCATCGCTTCTTTTTTTGTCCGATCGAGCAGCGCCAGGATCGACTCAGCTTGACGCAAAAGGTATAGGCCTTTTTCCGTTAAAGTCACTCGGCGAGTGCTGCGGTCAAACAAAACCTGCCCAAGCTCTTCTTCAAGTTCAGCAATTTGGCGCGATAGAGTCGGTTGCGTAACAAAAAGACGTTCAGCCGCCAAAGTGAAACTTTTTTGATGTGCAATTTCAACAAAGTAGCGCAGTGTGCGAATTTCCATAGCTTTATTTATAGAAAATCATTATCAAATCTGTGATTAATAAATCATTGGTATTTATTCTAATCCACTTCTAAAATGGGTACAAAGGAAAGACTTCTTAGGAGAGACTATGTTATTGAATCGTATGATTTTTACAACCTTTTAGCCTTGGTATTTTTATCACCTTTGTCCGACGTCTCCGCCGCAAACAACTTGGAAACATCTCAAGGTGCAATCAACATCAAGCATTTGATTGAATCACAGATTGTGGCCGGTGAGAGCAAAGTACAGATTGCCGAAATCGATGTGGATCCGAGTCGTATTGAAGAATTCCGAAACCTTGTCTGGACAGTCGGCGAAATCAGCACACAAACCGAACCGGGCGTTTTGTTGCTCTTTGGCGCAAGCAGCAAGGAAAATCCCGCGCGATTTGTCGTGGTAGAAGTTTACAAGGACCAAAAGGCGTACCAATCAGAATAACCTGCAGTCAAATGGATAATCAGGAGTTTGGTAGAGATTGGCGGGGGCACTTGGAATCGAACCAAGATACCTCGGTTCAGAGCCGAGTACACTAACCATTGTGCTATGCCCCTACCGGAGATCTAACGAACGTTAGGGCGAGAATTTTATCAGGTTACAAACCATTTTTGTGCATGCGAACGAAGTTTTTTTCTCAAAGTTTTAAACACATGCGAATATGCGGAATCCCGTCTTCGAGAAATTCTTCGGATTCAGCGACAAATCCCAAAGACTCATACATCTTTCTGACATAAGTCTGCGCTTCAATTACGATTTCTTTAGCCTGAAGTTTTTCCTGAGCTATGCGGATCCCTTGCGCCACGATCTTGGTGCCAAGACCACAGCGGCGCTTAACGGCAATCACGCGTCCCAGAGAGACTTCCTGACGAGCGACTCCTGCAGGAATCAGCCTCAAGTAGGCCTGGATACCCTCATCGTCCTCGAACCACAGATGATAAGCCTGAGAATCGATATCATCGACTTCCTGATAGGCGCATTTCTGTTCAACCACAAAAACGGCCACCCGTAATTTGTAGATCTCAAAGAGCTCACGGGTGGTCAGTTCAGAAAAATGCTTGGCAAAAAATTGCATTTGAAAATACCGTTAACGAACCTGATCAGCAGCATGAAGTCCCAAATGATACGCTTGCTCCAGGGCACCTGTTTCTTCAATACTTCTAACCGCCAAGCCGGTCGCCAAGGCATGACCGCCATCGCGCCAATGCAAAAAGCGAAGGAAGCAGTCAAAATGAATCACGATGCCGTTCATGCTCCAGGGAGCCGGGCCCCCGCAGTTAGCGAGCAAAATCGCAGCCTTCGATTGCTTCATCAACTCTTCTCGTTTTGAATTGAAGTGATCGAGCACAGCTTTAAGTTGTGCGGTCATCCCGTAGTAATAAAGGGGAGTGGAGAAAACGACAACTTGAGACTCAAGGATGCTTGCCAAAATCTTTTGCATATCCTCGGTATCGGCCTCAACGCCTGCCTCGATCTTATCAAAATAAGCCTTGGTACACGGTTCGATATCCATTTCGGCAACGTTAAAACGCACGACTTCGTGACCGGCCTCCAAGGCACCTTTTGTAAAGGCACGAACCATTTTGTCATTGTTGCCGTCAACAAAGGGGCTACCCATTAACACGGTTATTTTCATGATGACCTCCTGAATTGAACAGCTCTATTATGACTCTGTTGAATACTAAATTCTTCTCGTATTGCCTTTCAAAGACAAATAGGCAGAAATTGGATTGAATTCAAACATTTTTTAAGAGCAGGCTGCGTAATAATTTTTCAATAAATATCAATATGAGAAGGAGAAGGTACCATGCCCGTGATTACTGTTGAAGCCATGCCCATGACAACCGATGCCAAACGAGAACTCGTCGCAACTTTAACGCACGACGCTTCCCGCATCATGCAGGTTCCTGAAACCTCAATCTATGTTTTTATTCGAGAAAATCCTTTTGACGACATCGGTGTAGCAGGAAAACTTTTAAGCGACATTAAAAAAGAGAACGCTTCAAAAAAATAGGATAAAACCATGAGTGGTATTTCTAAAAGAAACTTTTTGAAAGCGGCCGCCGCTGTTGGAGGCGTGGGGTGCTTAAATTCCGCTTTTGCCGCGGGCGCTCAAAAAGCCTTAGCCCAAGAACCGGCTACGGTCTACTACATTAAAGACTTGAGTGTAGAAAGCCTCATCAAAGCTTTTAATGCCGTTAAAGCGCCTCTGAACGGCAAAATTGCCGTCAAACTCCACACCGGAGAACCCAACGGTCCCAACATTCTGCCGAGAGCTTGGATTCAAAAGCTTCTGCCCCATGTCCCCAATTCAACTATTGTAGAGACCAATGTTTTGTACGGCAGTCCCAGACAAACGACCGAAGGGCATAGGCAGACACTTAAAACCAACGGCTGGACCTTTGCTCCAGTAGATATTCTCGATGAAGACGGAGACGTCAATTGGCCGATTGACGGCGGCAAACACTTAAAAGAAGTCGCTGTGGGTGCGCACTTGGCTAACTATGACTCCATGCTCGTGCTCACCCATTTTAAGGGACACGCCATGGCAGGTTTCGGCGGTTCGCTTAAAAATATCGCGATCGGCTGCGCCTCCGGCCGCAACGGTAAGCGTCAGATTCATCGCAATTGGGATACGGGCAGTCAGTTCCTTGAGCGCATGGTTGAAGGCGGGAAAGCCGTCACCGATCATTTCAAGAACAAGATTGTGTACATTAATGTGCTTCGCCGCATGTCGGTTGATTGCGACTGCGCCGGTACCTCTGCAGCTGAACCTACTGCGCCTGACCTGGGCATTCTTGCTTCAACCGATATTCTCGCCATTGATCAAGCCAGCATCGACATGGTCTGGGCGCTCCCTGAAAAACAAAAGCACGATCTTGTCGAACGAATTGAGTCCCGCGAAGGCTTGCGTCAGTTAAGCTACATGGAAGAGCTGGGGATGGGCAAGAGAGCCTACAGACTCGTTAAGCTCTAAATAGTTTTCGTGATTTTCACCAGCGGCAAAGCGCTTTGAGACTTTGCCGCCTGAGTTGTCCTCAAATATTAAATCAGTGGTGTCCCTTGTCCTCATGGTTAACAATTTTGATTGCTATTTGCGTCAATGTTGCTAAAATTGAATTTAGATTCGTATTACATTTGTATTACAGAGATCGATATGACTACTGCAATAATATCTTTTCGAATTCCCACCGAAATTAAAAATTCTGTGAAGCCGATTCTTGAGGCTAATGGAATGAGCGTTTCTGAACTCTGTCAGAGTGTTTTGGAATATGTCGCTGAAACGGGAAATATTCCTGTTAAAAAAGAGTTACTGAGTGAAGAGGACAGAGAATTGGTCAAGCTTGCTCGAGAGCGTCTGTCAGAGATTGGCTCGATTCCTGTCAAACTTGAGGATCTCTGATGACTTATTTGCTTGAATTTTAACCAACTGCACTTAAGGAATGGAGCAAGTTAGACAATTCTGTTAAATCAGCTTTCAAGAAAAAATTGAAAGAGATTTTGGAGAATCCCAAAATTGAGTCGAATCGATTGTCTGGTTTACCGAACTGTTACAAAATTAAATTGCGTTCTGCTGGTTATCGGTTAGTCTATCAGGTCAATGATGATCGGATCGTAGTTTTGATATTAGCAATAGGAAAAAGAGAGCGTTCGGAAGCTTATGAAAAAGCAATGCAACGCTTGTAATATAGACAGAAAAACATCTGATAAACATTAAATCAGATGGCTTTTTCCTTTGGAATCAGTATATTACATCACTCGTATCCAAACCGAACTTTAAAAATGCAGCTAAATTCTGTTCGTCTCCGGTAAGGAAATTACGGACAGAAAAATGGCGGTTTTCTCTGTCGAGATTTTTGAAGTTTGTGAGGTTAAATCTTTTGAGGTATGAAAAATTAGATGTGTGGATTAATCGCCCGGATTTTCGAGTTCAGAAGCAATCTCTACCTAAAATGCAGCGACAAATGATGCTAAATTTTGATTGAGATGATCGGGAGGACCTACTTTTAAAGGGATCTTAGGGAAACCATATGTTTATCGAGAAGAGGCTCCCCAAACTACCCTACGCATATTTTTAATTTGGTCAGCACTGATATTAAATAGAGACAGTTTTCAAAAAAAACTCTTAACTGTCCGAAATCGAACGAATATGTTCAGATAGGCCCGAGTAAGTCAGATCCAACCAAGGTTTGATGTGGGAGTCCAAAAACTTCAGTGACAACTGATGCATTTGATTAACTATCATTTCAAAGCCTTTTGAAGGCGTCACAATCCACTGAGTTCGCTCAATATTAACAGTGGGAATAGGCAAAACCTGTATCTCTCGCGTCCAATGTCTTCCTTGCCAAATCCCTAAAGCCGGCATCAATGCCCAACCCAACCCTTGAGCAACGAGCCCGACCATCGTAAAACTCGATTCGACCCCGATAGATTCCGTCTGTTCAATATTGAGTTTTCTGAAAATTCTCTCGCTTTGTACCCGGTCGGTGCTGTCAACGTTATATCGGATATAGGCTAAACGTTGCGCTAAGTTTCTTAACTCTTTGAGTTGAGTCACCGGTTTTTCATTTTTCGGCAAAACCAAAAGATAGCGCTCAGACCATAAGGCTCGCCTGAAAAAACTTTGCTCATTATCGAATGACTCGGGAGAAATGAGGATATCGAGTTGCCGACTTTCCAGTTTCTCTTTCAATGTCTGAGTCATGGCGGTTTGTACGGAAAAGTTTTTGACTGTATTGAAAAGAGAGCCGCAAAGTAGGGGAGAGAGACTGTGACTGATTGATTCAGAAAAACCGATTTTCAAATGAATATTTTCAAGATTACTTGTGCGAAGAGTATCGGTGAGGCGATAGGCATTTCTCAAGAGTATTTCGCCATCATTGAGAAGCATTCGTCCGGCTAGGGTCAGTTCCAAGGGGCGAACTTTTCGATTAAAAAGTTGCACACCCAACTGTTTTTCAAGACTACCTGTAATTTGAGACACTGCCGAGACAGTCAAACCGAACTGATCGGCCGTTTTTTTCATACTTCGACTGCTTGATAGGTCGAGAAAAATTTTCAGGCCGTTTAAATCAAGCAAATGGTCATCGGTCATCATATTAAAAAATATTGAATATTTATTTAAAAATTACTGAACATAGTTACAGCTCGTGATCTGCCCAGCACAATGCTCCTAATTAATAATAGGAGCTCAAAAAATGACGAAAACCCGAATTGAACGAGATTGTTTAGGCGAAATGGAGATTGATGACGCCTCCTATTTCGGTATTCAAACACACCGCATGATGAAGGTCTCGGGCGCCGCAGGCTATCCTGTTATCGCTTATCCCGACCTGCATCGGGCACTCTTTCAAATCAAAAAAGCCTGTGCTAAGGCTAATGCTGAGGTAGGAGCGCTTGATGCACAGGTAGCTCAAGCCATTGTCAGCGCCTGCGATAAGCTACTTGAAGGCGGCTACGAAAAGGAATTTCCGCTTGATATGTGGCAAGGCGGCGGATACACGTGCGTTAATATGAACGTCAATGAAGTGATCGGAAACCTCGCAAACGAAATTCTCACCGGCCACAAAGGCAGCGACCAAGTGCATCCGAATACTCACGTCAATATGGCGCAGTCGACCAATGACACCATCCCTTCGGCCACTCATTTGGCTATTGCTCCGAGGCTTGATGTAATCATTAAAAGACTTCAGGCTCTGCAATCAAGTTTTGAGAAGAAAGCCGATGAATTTAAGGACGTGGTTAAAGTGGGCCGCACCTGCTGGCAGGATGCTCTGCCTTTGACGCTCGGTCAGGAATTCGGCGGATACGCCTCCTTAATTGCAAGACTTATTAAAAAACTTCAGGCAGTCAGACCCGGTTGCTTTGAACTCGTGATGGGCGGCAGCGCGGTCGGCACCGGTTTAGGGGCTTCGAGCGGTTACATGCAGGCGTTCTATAAACATATCAGCTCAGATTTAGGTGAAAAAGTCAGCCCGCAGGCCAATATTTTTGACGGTTTTCAAAACCCTGATTTTTTTGTCACAGTCTCGGGATTGATTAAAGAAGTGGCGACATCGCTATCTAAAATCAGCAAAGATCTTCGACTGTTGAGCTCGGGCCCTCGGTCAGGTTTTATGGAAATCACGCTTCCCGCATTGAGTCCCGGAAGCTCCATTATGCCGGGCAAAATTAACCCCACCGTTCCGGAAATGGTCATTCAGATTGCCCACCAGGTAGTCGGAAACGATGTGGCGATTGCCATGGCCTACGATGAAGGGGAGCTCGACTTAAATGTTTGGGATGCGACCTTCTACAAGTGCCTTTTTGAAAACCTTCAGTTGGTCGGCGAAGAAATTTTGATTCTCAAACGCGATTGCATTGACGGTATCACAGCCAACCATGATCGCTGCCGGGATGAAGCTCAGTCGAGCCTCGCTATATCCACGGTTGTCGCGGCGACCCAAGGTTATCCGTTGGGTGTTAAGGTGGCCCACTATGCTGAAGAAAAAGGTTTGACTGTCAAAGAGGCCGTGCTGGAGATGGGACTCATGACCAAAGCCGAGGCCGATCATTTACTTGATCCGATGCTACTGGTTGATCCGGAAAAGATGGCACAAGCCATTGCCGAATGGAGAGCCGGAAAACATTGATTGTGTCGGAGATACGACTTTAAATCATCCCATATCTGAGAGCGGCACATGGCCGCTCTCAGTCTGCCAGACCTAATTTATTCTTATTTTTTGTAATGGTTTGACTCCACCAATCCAAAATTTCCGGACTGACTTCACCTCTTTTACTGCGCAATACCAAACGTTCGGCTTCAAGCGAGAATGGGGAAACGATAGTCTTGACCGCTGCCCGGAAAGCAGACTGTCCGACCAAAAGAAATTTCGGCAATATGG
>ERZ827186.475-NODE-475-length-48184-cov-4.614037_pt1 | contig 48184 bp, 46 predicted proteins | sample MGYA00519918_ERZ827186 | MGnify/ENA primary metagenome ERZ827186 (study PRJEB31778, sample SAMEA3449275) | human gut metagenome | biome: human gut; feature: human-associated habitat; material: faeces | place: United Kingdom | collected 2010/2012 ...
TCAACAAATTTGTATCCGTCGTTGCGGTTTTTGGCCGTAGCGGCGCCCGCTACACCTCCGACATTACCGAAAACCATTTGACCGACTCCGCCTCTGAACATGGCACTGAAGACGTCTTTCTGAACATCGTCAATCGAATCAATCAGCTGATAGCTTTCGACAAAGTCCTTGTTTAACGGTTTGAAGTTGTCGCTACGGACGGTTCGATAACCTTTCGCTTCTATTTCCTTCTGAATTCGACAGGTTTCGAGAAGAGGCAATTTGATTTCGTTGAAAGATATCTGGCAGCCTTCATAATCTCCGGCTAGCACTGCGTTAACACTCATTTCCGACTCCAATAGGTCCTTTGTTTCAGATATTAAACCATAGCATTAATGCCCATCGTCTTCTCAATGCTGGAAACTTAATAAAAAACCTCTCGAATAACCCGAGAGGCTTTCAGATGGTCAATTTGTCTGACTAGATAGTCGGAATTGAGTTGGCGCTCTATTGAAGCGAAATTTTTTTGTGTTCGCGCATCATCTCCATCACCTTATCCAAAGGCAGTGCCTTGATGACTCGACCGTCATGAGTCGGGGTGTCATGGGCAGCAAATAATGAATTGATAATGGCCTCTTCTGTGGCTTCGATCGTTGCCATGAAAATCGGCGTCATGTCATCGTTGCGAACGACAGACATCGTCTGTTTGGCTAATTTATCGGCCTTATGATCGACCCGAACGTCCTCGTTGGTCGAGAAGGCAATCACAAAGTCGCCCGAACCGTTGGAGGCCACGCCGCCCGTTTTAGCCAGTCCCATGAAAGCGCGTTTGGCCACGCGTTCAAGATTGCGTGCTTCGAGCGGCGCATCGGTTGCGACGATCATCATGATGGAGCCGTCTGCGCTTTCAATTTCTTTCTGGTAGGGGAAACCGCCGAGAGCCTTGCCGACTTCGACGCCGTTAATGTTCAGTAACCCCCCGAAGTTACTCTGGACAATGACGCCAACTGTATAGCCGCCCATGTTGTCGGGTAGTTTTCGAGAGGCGGTACCGATACCGCCCTTGAAATTGAACGCTTTGGTACCCGTACCGGCACCCACTCCGCCTTCTTCAACCGGACCGTCTTTGGCTTCTAAAATGGCTTTGAGTACATCTTCACGTTTGACAAATCGGGAGCGAATGTCATTGATGGCTCCGTCATTGGTTTCACCCACCACACAGTTGACGGATTGAACGGAATCGTTTTCTTCGAAACTGAAAACATAATCAATGATTCCGTCAATGGCCGCGGCCAGATTTAAAGTGTTGGTTAAAACGATCGGCGTTTCAATATTGCCGAGTTCTTTGACTTGGGGGTATCCGACCATCTTCCCGAAAGCGTTCCCGAGGAAAATACCGGCGGGCACTTTATGTTGAAAGATATTATTTTCGTGCGGGACGATCGCAGTGACGCCGGTGCGCATGCCCTTTTTGTCATCAATCAGAGTGACCTGACCGACTTTAACGCCTTTAACGTCAGTGATGGCATTGTTTTTGCCGGTGGGTAACACACCGAAAGAGATTCCTAATTCGCGAGGGCGTTTGCCTTGGTAGTTTTCAGACATGGTCAGAGTTCCTTTCTTCTGAAGCGGTATTCCCGCAAGGTGATTCGATTAAAGCCTAACTTTAACATTATTGAAAAAAAAGAATCCGTCGGGCACAAAGGTTACCGACGGATTTCTTCAGCGCTTAGGTAATGGAATTAAGCTTTGGGAAGCTTATCCAATTGTTCCTGAACCTTAGCCAACAGTTTGGTGAAATTGGCCAGGCGTTCACGCTCTTGATTCACCACCGCAGCCGGAGCGCGGGCCGTGAACTTCTCGTTGCTGAGCTTAGCGTTGGCCTTGGCGATTTCGCCTTCCAAGCGAGCAGCTTCTTTGCCGAGACGCTCACGTTCGGCGGCGACATCAATCTTGACGACCAACATGAGTTTGTAGTCTTCAACAATAGCCACCGGGGCAATCGAACCCTCATTGGCTTTATTGATGTCTTCGCAGATGTTCACTTCGCTGACTCGAGCCAGATGCATGATATAAGGAGCAACCGTCTTCAGTACCGTTTCGTCGCCTTCAACAGCAAGCGGAATACGTTGCGAAGGAGACAATTGCATTTCACCTCGCAGATTACGCACGGCATCAATCATCTGTTTGGTCAGAGCCATTTTGTGATCAGCGCCCGTGTCAGCTCCGGCAAATTGAGCCTGAGGATAATTTTGAATCATCACAGAGGTTTCTTCGTCTTCTTGACGGGTACCGGCCACCACACTGACTTTCTGCCAGAGCTCTTCGGTGATAAACGGAATAATCGGGTGCGCCAAGCGCAGCACGGCTTCAAGCACCGTAATCAACGTATGGCGTGTTGCGCGCTGCTGAGCTTCGTTGCCGTTAGCCAACTGAACCTTGGACAATTCCAGGTACCAGTCACAGTATTGATCCCAGACAAAGGAATAGATGGCATTGGCGGCATTGTCCAGTCGCCATTCGGCAAAAGCTTTTTCCACTTCAGCGATCGTGCGATCGAGTTCGCGAAGGATCCATTCATCCACAAAGGAGAGTTCTTGAGGCAAAGAAGCATCCGTTCCACAGTCTTTGCCCTGAACGTTCATGAGCACAAAACGCGTGGCGTTCCAGAGCTTATTGCAGAAGTTGCGATAGCCTTCAGCACGGCGCAGATCAAAATTGATGTTGCGACCCAAGGTGGCATAGGCAGCCATCGTAAAGCGCAAAGCATCGGCACCGTGCGGGGCAATACCGTTTGGATAATTTTTGCGCAGTTTCTTTTCGACTTGCGGGGCTTTTTCCGGTTGACGCAGGCCACGGGTGTTCTTCTTAATCAGGCTTTCGAGATCGATGCCGTCCATAATGTCCAAAGGATCGAGCGTATTGCCTTCGCTCTTAGACATCTTCTTGCCTTCTGCATCGCGCACCAAACCGTGCAGATACACGCCCTTGAAGGGAACGCGGCCGGTGAAGTAGCGCGTCATCATGACCATACGAGCCACCCAGAAGAAGATGATGTCATAGCCAGCCACGAGGATAGAACTCGGCAGGAACAGGTCATAGCCTTCCTGAGCCATCTTTTCTTTGTCGGGCCAGCCTAAAGTAGAGAAGGGGACCATGGCTGAAGAGAACCACGTATCCAACACGTCTTCATCACGCGTGAGTTTGACACCGGCACCGGCTTGCTTTTGAGCTTCTTCTTCATCGTGAGCGACGTAGACATTGCCCTTTTCATCGTACCAAGCCGGGATCTGGTGGCCCCACCAAAGTTGACGAGACAGGCACCAGTCCTGAATGTTTTCAAGCCATTGACGATAAACACCGCGCCATTCTTTGGGCTGAATGTTGACCTCACCGGACTCGATCGCTTCCAGACCGATCTCTCCGATTGATTTGCCGGGGAAGTGTGCACCCTCAGGAGCCGGCTTACTCATTGCCATGTACCACTGTTCCGAGAGCATCGGCTCGACGATTTCGCCCGTACGGCTCACACGCGGCACCATGTGCTTGTGATCCTTAATACCCACCAACAGTCCCAAGGCTTTCAGGTCCTCAATGACTGCTTTACGGGCTTCATAGCGATCCATGCCGCGGTATTTTTCAGGAACGTTGTCGTTCATCTTGGCCGTCTTCGTTAAAACGGACAAGGGTTTCAAATGGTGACGTTGACCGACAGCGAAGTCATTGAAGTCATGGGCCGGGGTAATTTTCACGCAGCCGGAACCGAATTCGCGATCGACGTACTCGTCGGCAATCACAGGAATCGTGCGGTTGCAAAGCGGAAGAACGAGTTCTTTTCCGACCAACGCTTGGTAGCGTTCATCTTCAGGGTGAACGGCAACGGCTTGGTCACCGAAAAGCGTTTCGGGACGAGTCGTGGCCACAACCACACCTTCGCCGCCGTCGGCTGCAGGATAACGGATTTCCCACAGATGGCCGTTTTCTTCTTCACTTTCGACTTCGAGGTCACTGACGGCACTTTGCAGCTTCGGATCCCAGTTCACCAGGCGCGTGCCGCGGTAGATAAGGCCGTCGTTATAGAGCTTCACAAAGGTATCGACAACAACCTTGGAGAGTTTTTTGTCCATCGTGAAGTACAGACGATCCCAATCGACCGAGTCACCCATACGGCGAATTTGTTGCAGAATCGTGCCGCCGGAGAACTTTTGCCACTCCCACACGCGAGCGATGAAGTCTTCGCGCTTCATGTCACGGCGATTGAGCCCTTCTTTTTCAAGTTGGCGTTCCACCACGATCTGGGTGGCGATACCGGCGTGGTCGGTGCCTGGAACCCAAGCGGTGTTATATCCCTTCATGCGGTGATAACGCACAAGCGTATCCATAACCGTTTGGTTAAAAGCATGACCCATGTGCAAAATGCCCGTAATGTTGGGAGGAGGCAATTGGATACTGAAAGAGGGTTTGGAGGGATCCTGTTTGCCGGCAAAATAGCCGCGCTTTTCCCAGGTTTCATACCAGCGCTTTTCAATTTGTGCCGGTTCAAAGCTCTTGGCAAGTTCTTCTGTACTCATTTTTCAGTCTTTCTTTACAAAGTTTCAGTCATTCGATTGTATTACGACAAAGTCGAACGTTTGTCGGATTGTACGATCTTTTCGATTTCTTCATGCACCGCTTCTTTGACAGCCGCTCGCAATTGATTGGTTAAGTCGGCGCGAAGACGATGGTAGCTGTTGTTGATCGCCATGCTCAGAATATCATCCATCTGAGCCGAAACATTTTCAGCAATGCGGTCACCGGCCAATACAAGAGCCATTTCTTTATCTGAAAGGGCTCCTCCCTCTTGGGGCATTGTCGGCATTCTCACCGGTTCGAGCACTCGGCTTAATTTGTCCCACGAGACATTGATGCGGTCGTTTAAAACCGGAATGTCATCGTAGTGGGCAATGGTCGGTTCCTTTCGGAGGAGTTCATTGGTCATGTGTTTAGTGACCTCCTTGGTCATGGGCGACGGGAGCCATTCCCGCCGATCGGTAAATCTTAAAGCGTTCGCGAGCCGGCTGCCTTTCAGCTTCAGAAGCGCCGACGATATCAATGACTCGTCCGAATCGTCCGAAAAGCACGGACCAGTTATCGGGCACTTCGTCATCGAGCAGAATCAATACATCGCGAGCAGGTAAAAGCGTTTCATCAGTGTGGTAAACAATGGGCGTTTCGGCGGCGAGCTCATCGTCAGCCGCTACATGCGGATAAAACCCGGTCGGCTCAAAACTCCAAAGCTGGCGAACAAAAAAGTCAAGCTTATGACGGTCTTTTGTCCACACCGCCAGGGTCAGGTTGTTGGCTCGAGCCTTTCTGACCACACGACAGGCGTATAAAAGCCTGTTGGTGACATTGAAGTGAAAATCAATGCGTTGAGCCATGTTCGCTTACTCGGCAAAAGCGGCCATCTGGTGCAACAAAACCATCAGAAGGGGAACGGGACGTCCGGTGGAATGAGCGTTTTTCCCAGCTCTGTAGGCCGTCGCGGCTACATCCAAGTGAGCCCAAGGGGTATCCTCATCGACAAACTGAGACAGGAACGTCGCCGCAACACATGAGCCGCCGATACCACGCGGACCGGTATTGACACAGTCGGCCACATTACTCTTTAAAAGTTCTTCAAATCGCCGACCTCCGTAGGGCAATGTCCAGACAGCGTCGTGAGCGACATCGGCAGAAGTTTCTATCATGTCGCAAAGTACCGGATCGTTGACAAAGAGTCCGCTGATGTCCGAACCTAATGCCACTTCAACCGCGCCGGTCAGAGTGGCGACATCAATGACAGCCTGAGGATTAAAGCGGGCCGAGTAACTCAGGGCATCAGCCAAAATCAGACGTCCTTCGGCATCGGTGTTGGTAATTTCAACCGTTTTGCCCGAAAGCGTACGGATGACGTCGGACGGTTTGTAAGCCGCACCATCAGGTAAATTTTCGCAGGCAGGAATCAAGGCGACCAGATTCAAAGGCCATTTTTGTGAGGCAACGGCTTCAAAAACAGCAAGAACGGCCGCTCCGCCCGACATGTCGTATTTCATATCCGTGATATGTGCCGAAGGTTTCAGGCACAGGCCGCCCGCGTCGAGCGTGATGGCTTTGCCGACAAGGCAAACAGGGGCATCGTCTTTGCTAGCTCCCGTGTAGTGCAATTCAATGAAGCGGGGCGCCTCGCGAGAGCCCTGAGCTACCGCTAAAAAGGCATTCATGCCGATTTTTCGGGCGGCTTTTTCGTCGTGAATTTTGACCGTGACGCCTTTAAGTTTCGCGAGTTTCTGAGCCTCATCGGCCAAATACGAAGGCGTACAGATGTTGGCCGGCAAATTGCCCCAGACTTTCGCTCGATTGACCGCACCGGCAATCGCTTCGCCGATTTTGGCTGCTTCGCTCAGAGCCACACCTTTTTGCGAGACGATGATGCTGACTCGGCGCTTGGCCAAAAGGGAGCGGTTTTCCTCTGTCAAAGGTTCGAAGGCAGAGCCCGCAGCCATCGCGATTTGCAATACCGACCACTCTTCGGTTTTGGTCTCGAGTCGCCAATCATCAAGCATTACGGAAACCGTTTCGGCACGAGTGGCAGAAAAAGCAGCATGAGCGGCTCGGGTGAGCGCCTCTTCGTCAAAATTGTCTTCCGGCCCCAATCCAACCAGAATCAATTCACGGGTCGCCAGTCCCATCGGACGCAAAACCCGAGTGACTTCACCGACCTTGGCTTTAAAACCATCAATTGCAACCATGTCGCTGATACTGTTTAAGAGCCCCTGAGCGTCTGTTTGTGTGCGCGGAGTCTCGGATTTTTCAAAAAGACCGATGATCAACGCCTGGGTGTTGATTTTGGTGATGGATTGATTTTTGACGGAGAGCTTCAATTTGGTTATCCCTGCAAACAATAGTCTTGAACCTGATTATTTTAAAGAAAACCGACTGATTTTCCTACGGTTTTTCTAAGCAAAAACGGGCATTGAATCACAAAAAACGATCGTTGCCTGTTTATAATGAACATTCAGGGATTTGAAAGCAGTAAACGAGGAGTGTTCAACATGACAGCTTGCCCGAAATTACGCCTGTCTCGTCAGACAAAAGATATTGAATTGCTGTTGCCGTTTTATCGTGACGGTTTGGGTTTTGAAGTACTCGATCGCAGTGAAAATGTCGACGGGATGGATACGGTTTTGCTCGGTCACAAGGACTGGCCTTATCAATTTGAATTTGCTCAGATCAGAGGGGCTGATACCGCTCCCCGTGCCCCCTCTTCCGAACACTATCGGGTCTTTTGCATTGAAGAGGATGAACATTGGGCTGCTCGATTAGCCGCCATGTTCCAGGCCGGTGTTCCTCAGGTCACGCCCCCGATTCAATATGTCAACGGTAAGTGGCCGTGTGTGGCGTATGAAGACGCAGACGGCTATCGTGTGGTGCTTGTCCACGGTAAATGGAAAAAATAATTCTTTTTCCTGACGGTCAATAGACCGGTTGAGGCGCCCCTGATTCTTTTGAGCTCGGGCGCCATTATTTTGGAGAATGTGATGATTCAATTAAGAACGGCAACGCCCGAAGATGCGCAGGCTCTTGCAGAAGTTGGAAAGGCCTCTTTTCCTGAAGCCGAGGCATGCAGCTTGGAGAATTTCAAAAAACGTCTGGCTGTTTTTGCCGATTGTTTCATCGTGCTTGAAGAGGACGGTGAAGTCTGTGGCCTCATTGACGGGATGGTGACCGGTCAACAAACCATTACTGATGATCTTTATGAGGATGCTAAGCTTCATAACCCAAAAGGCGCGTGGCAAAGTATTTTCGGCCTGGCGGTGATGCCTACTAAACGCCATCGGGGCTACGCGTCTTTATTGATGATGGAAATGATTGAAAAAGCCAGAGGAGAAAATCGCCGAGGCGTTATTTTGACCTGTAAGGAAAAACTCATCCCGTTTTATGAGCAGTTCGGTTTTGTCAATAAGGGGCTTTCTGCATCGGTTCATGGCGGCGCGGCCTGGTATGACATGGTGCTTGATTTTTCCAATCAACCTGCCTCCGGTTTCTAGAGTTTGAGATTATGTTAAAGCGCAGTGATTTTGAAATCATGGCTCCGGTGGGCTCTCGAGAGTCCCTCTTTGCAGCCATTCAGGCCAAGGCCGATGCTGTTTATTTCGGAGTGGAGCAACTCAATATGCGAGCCCACTCGGCTAAAACTTTCACGATTGCCGATTTAAAGGAAATCGCTCAGATTTGTCGAGAACACGACATTAAAAGCTACCTGACGGTCAATACGATTATCTATGATGAAGAGCGTCCGCTCATGCGTGAAATCCTCGATGCCGCCAAAGAGGCTGCTATCGATGCGATTATTGCGTCGGATGTGGCGGTGATGAGTTATTGCCGTCAGATCGGTCTGGAAGTGCACCTGTCTACGCAATTGAATATTTCCAATGTTGAGTCGCTTCGCTTTTTTGCTCAATTTGCCGATGTCGCGGTTCTTGCGCGTGAATTGACTCTCAAGCAGGTAGCGGTGATCGCTCGGGCGATTAAAGAGGAAAATATCTGCGGGCCCTCGGGCAATCCGGTGCGCATTGAGATGTTTTGCCACGGGGCGCTTTGTATGGCTGTGAGCGGCAAGTGTTATTTGAGTTTGTCCACTCGTGGCTACAGTGCCAATCGTGGCAGTTGCATTCAAACGTGCAGACGCTCTTACATTGCCAAAGACAAAGAGCGTGACATTGAGTTCGAAATCGACAATGAATACATCATGAGTCCGAAAGATCTGAAGACCATCGGATTTTTGGACAGAATGGTCAAAGCCGGCGTAAGAGTCTTCAAAATTGAGGGCCGCGCACGCGGTCCGGAATACGTCAGAACGGTTGTCGAGTGTTACGACGAGGCGTTGCACGCCATCGCCGAAGGACGTTGGAGCGAAGCGCTCTCCACGTCTTGGGACGCACGTCTGGCAACGGTCTTTAATCGCGGATTTTGGGATGGCTTTTACCTCGGACAGCCCGTGGGAGAGCTCACCGAACACTACGGTTCGAGAGCAACAGAGAAGAAGTTTTATACCGGTAAGTGTTTGAAATACTACTCGAAACTGGGCGTGGCAGAATTTTTGGTTCAAGCTCAGAACTTTAAACTCGGTGAAAAACTTTTGATCACCGGTCCCACGACCGGGGCCGTGTATGTGACGCCTGAGACTATTTTGGTCGATGACGTTGCTCAGCAAAATATTGAAAAGGGGATGGATATCACGTTTAAAGTGAAGGAAAAAGTACGAGAAAACGATAAACTGTACGTTGTTCGTCCCGTTAATCCGGACGCAGAGTAAAACTGTTTTAATCTGTCAAACCGTCAACGCATAAATTTTTCCTATGGGATTGCGCTATGAGAAAACTGAAAATTGCCGTCAGTGACACCTTAACCTGCGTATTTGAATCCGTTCGCGACCAAGTACCGGTTTCCGAAGCGGATTGGATGGAAGTCTCCGCTGCGGTTTTAAGTGAAGCCGATTTGCAGGCTGGAAAACTTCAGGACATTGAGGCTTTGCATCTGAATATCCCGGTTTTTGCGGTTTCGCAAGGAAAGTCAACTTTACCGATGGACAAGCTCTACGGTGTGATTGACTGCAATCCTACGAATAAAGCTTTTTACGGTCGACAGATTGACAATGCCGCTCAAAAGTATGAAAACGCGCTCTTACCGCCTTTTTTCGGTAGCTTGGAAAGTTACGTCGAGTCAGGCAACGTGCAGTTTGACTGTCCCGGGCACCAAGGTGGGGCATTTTTCAGGCGTCACCCGGCCGGGCGCGAGTTCTATAACTTTTTCGGCGAATCCATTTTCCGCTCCGACCTCTGTAACGCCGACGTCTCCATGGGGGACTTGTTGATTCATGAAGGCGCACCGTGCGCTGCGCAAAAAGCGGCTGCAAAGGTCTATAACGCTGATAAGACTTACTTTGTTTTGAACGGGACGTCTGCTTCCAACAAAGTGGTTTTAAATGCCGTGTTGGCACCGGGCGATCTGGTGCTCTTTGACCGCAATAATCACAAATCGAATCATCACGGTGCTCTTCTTCAAGCCGGTGCGACGCCTGTTTACCTTGAAACGGCTCGAAACCCTTATGGCTTTATCGGCGGCATTGATGCGCATTGCTTTAATGAAGAGTATTTGCGTGGCTTGGTGCGTGAAGTCGCCCCTGAAAAAGCTGAACTTAAGCGTCCATTCCGCCTGGCAGTGATTCAATTGGGAACCTACGACGGCACGATCTATAACGCCCGTCAGGTGGTGGACTCCATCGGTCATCTTTGTGACTACATTCTTTTTGATTCGGCTTGGGTGGGATATGAACAGTTTATTCCGATGATGAAAGACTGCTCACCGCTGCTTTTGGAATTGGGTCCGGATGATCCCGGTATCTTTGTGACGCAATCGGTTCACAAACAGCAGGCGGGCTTTTCGCAAACATCTCAAATTCATAAAAAAGACAGTCACATCAAAGGGCAGGATCGCTATGTGCCGCACAAGCGTTTAAATAATGCCTTCATGATGCATGCTTCGACGAGCCCCTTCTATCCGCTTTTTGCAGCCTTGGATGTCAACGCTAAGATCCATGAAGGAGAGTTGGGTAGGACCTTATGGCTTGACTGCGTCAAGGTGGGGATTGAAGCACGAAAATTACTCATGAAAACTTGCCGCTATATCCGTCCGTTCGTGCCCGATACCGTAGACGGAAAACCGTGGGAAAACTATGACACGGAGGAAATGGCGCACGACTTGAAGTTCTTTGATTTCAAACCCGGCGAAAAATGGCATGCGTTTGAGGGATACGGGGACAAGCAATATTTCGTCGATCCCTGTAAGTTCCTGTTGACGACGCCCGGCATCGATACCGAAACCGGTGAGTATGAGGATTTTGGGGTTCCTGCGACCATTCTCGCCAATTATCTGCGGGAAAATAGCATCATTCCGGAAAAGTGTGATTTAAATTCCATTCTTTTCCTGATGACGCCTGCTGAAGACATGGCAAAAATGACGCATTTGGTGGCTCAAATCAAACGTTTTGAAGAGTTGCTCGATGCGGATGCTCCCTTATCGGAAGTCTTGCCGAGCGTTTATGCCGCTCATGAAGAACGTTATCGCGGTTATACCATCCGTCGGCTTTGCCAGGAAATGCACGATTTCTACAGAAGCCGTAATGTGAAGCAACTTCAAAAAGATATGTTCCGCAAGGCTCATTTCCCGAAGATGGCCATGCAACCGCAAGAGGCTCACTTTGAATTTATCCGCGGCCACGTGGAATTGGTGCCCTTGGAAAAAGCAGAAGGCCGTATTGCTGCGGAAGGCGCTCTGCCTTATCCCCCAGGGGTGCTTTGCTGTGTGCCGGGTGAAGTATGGAGTGATGCCGTGCTGAAATACTTCCTGGCGCTCGAAGAGGGGATTAACCGGATGCCGGGTTTCTCTCCTGAACTTCAAGGGGTTTATATCCAGCAAGATCCCGACGGAAGAAAACGGGCTTACGGTTACGTGATCAGACGCTGATGCCTGAGATTTTTTAAGCGGTTCAATGGAAAGCGAACCGCTTTTTTTACAGGTGCAGATGAGTTGTTTGCCAGCAAAAATCAGTTAAGAAAATGTTATATTCTTATTGTTTTAAATTGTCGACAAAAATAATTCTTTGATTTTTAGTGCTGTTATGAAGAAAGTTTTTTAAGGGAACATTTTTGGCTGTTGTCCTGGCTTTGAGTGCCGGCACGGCTGCGCTCTACCCCTCGGCAACTATTTATGCCGCACAAAGTCCGATCGTTTTCGATCAGGAGGTCCGGTCGTATCATCCTGCCACACAACGGCTTGTGCAGATGCTTGAAAAAGACACGCAATTGAAAGCATTGTTAGAAAAGTCGATTGCTCAAGCAGCGAAAATCAATCCGGATCCTCAAACTAATCCTGCTCAAAATCTCAAAGCTTATATTGAGTATGTCAATTGGGCAGAAACCGCGATGACGTGGGCTATTTTGCCAGGAGTTGAGAAGAACCATCCTTCAATCTACAACCGCATTGACCAGAACCTGAACTATTTTTATTTTGTAAACGATCAACCCTTATCCGAACTTCAGAATAAAGGGCTTTACATTCCGTCTGTACAGTATCTGGAACCATACCGCTCCTGGTTGATTGATTTTGTGAAAAGTTACGGTCAATTTCTCTCTACCGATCAGTCTTGGAACGATGAGTATCTGGCTATCGCAAAAACGGATGACCGTTTTGGGTTACAGACCGGTGAATATGAAAGTCCTTCAAATTGGAAAAGCTTCAATGATTTCTTTGTTCGACGCTTAGCCGATCCCGACAAGCGCCCGATTGCCTCAGGCGGTGATGACAGTGTCGTGGTTTTCCCGGGTGACTCTGTAGCCCAGGGCGTCTGGTCGATCGTAAAAGACAATACCCTGCATTCTCTGATAAAGGGGCCTGTCGGGCAACCGGAATTTGTACAGGTGAAGTCAAAGCTCTTTACGAGCGTTGGTGAGCTGATGGGACCGAGCCGCTATCGTGAGGCGTTTGCAGGCGGCACGATGACGCACCTTTTTAGATGTTTACGATTACCATCGATTCCATTTTCCGGTAACAGGTACGATCAAAGAGGTTTTGAAAATTGAGGGCGACACTGCAGTCGGGGGTTTTATCACTTGGGAGCCTTCTTCCAAATCGTATGTTTTGAATGCCTCGATTCCCGGCTGGCAGATGATTGAAACGCGTGCCCTTATAGTACTCGACACCGAGAAATATGGTCTGGTTGCAGTGCTGCCCATCGGTATGAGTCAGATATCTTCCGTTGAATTGGAAAAATCGGTGAAGGTGGGCGCTCGTGTTAAAAAAGGTGATCCGTTGGGTTGTTTCCTTTTCGGGGGCAGCGACATTGTGATGCTTTTCCAAAAAGGCGTGGATTTTGAGTTGACAGTGCCTCAAAAAGACGGTCGCTATGAGCACCGATTGATGGGACAAGAGTACGGAAGATTGTCTATTCAGAGATAGATTTTGAATTCGTCATAGGAGGTGATGATCAGGCCGGCAACAGCTGACTTTGTCAACACCCCCTTTTCTATGAGGAAAAACGGTTATTGTTTTCCATTTATTAATTTCGCGAAACTGATAAACGTGTTAAATGCAACCGGAAGGTTTGTTTCATCCTGGATGTCAAAATCCGGACGGTGATGCCCCTTGTGTTCGCAACCGTAGAGGAAAAAGCCGGCCTGACCGCCGTGAGAGACAACTTTGCGAATGAGCCAAGAACAGTCTTCGGAGCCGGTAGGAGCATGAAAGCGCGGCAAAATCTTAACGCCTTTAACCTCTGACATCGCTTTTTCCAGTTTGTCAAAAATTTCAGGACAAACCACCAAGGTTGAGGATTCTCCAACCCGCTTAATTTTGGCTGTGACCTGATAGGCTTTTTCTACGCCTTCGATGATATATTCGACATTTTCAGCCATGAAATCGTTGACTTCCTGAGTTTCACCGCGAACTTCCATTTGCATCATGGCGTGCGCAGCCACAATATTACGACCTTCGCCGGCAACGAGTTTGCCGACTGCAACACGCGAGTCACCGTCACCGTGGCGAGGAATGCCTTGAATCATCATGGTGGCGCAGGCTGCGGCCACCAAGGCGCTGTGACCTTTGTGGGGAGCGTTGCCTGCGTGAGCTTCCAACCCCGTGAAATGAATATCAAATTTGGTGGAGGCTAAAAAGCCGCCGTCCTGCACACAGATTTCACCGCTGTGCAAAGCACCGCCCACGTGGCTGCCCACAAGCCAATCGACATCGTCAACGATGCCGGACTCGGACATGGGACGAGCGCCTCTCACACCTTCTTCTGCCGGTTGGAATAAAACTTTAAATTTTCCGCAAAGTTCTTCTTTGTGGTCCGAGAGCCAATGAGCTACAGCAAGACCGACGGCGGTATGTCCGTCATGGCCGCAGGCATGCATAATGCCTGGGCGTTCGCTTGCAAAACCTAAGCGGGTCGGTTCGTGCGAACTATCGTCAGATTCCCTTACGGGTAAGGCGTCCATGTCACAGCGAAAGGCGGTGACGGGACCCGGACGGCCCGTATCAATGATAGCGACGGCTCCGGTGTACCCTTCAGTTTTTTCAATGAAGCTTTCCGGTACTCCATGCTTGATGGCGCGGGCGATGGCATCTTTTACTTCCGTTTCATCGCGGCCCATCACGAAGTCAGGATTAATGACCTTCGTGCCGGTGAGGTACGGAATGCCCCAGCGTTCAAGGTGGTTGCAGACATTCCACATCGTTTCAAACTCTGTCCAACCGAGTTCAGGTCTGCGATGGATCGCACGGCGGGTTTCAATTATCTCTTGAATATAGTTTTCGGACATGTTGATTCTCCTTTCAATGTACGATCAATTATGACGAGAAGGCCGTGAAAAACAACCTGTAGAAACCGTCGGTGAGTTAACTGAGTTGAAAAAAGGGCGACTGTTCGGTCGCCCCTTGGAACTATTTCAAAGCCTTTTGAATACTCTCGGCGGCTGTTTTATTAAACCGATACTGATTGTCGGTAAAGGATTTATTAGCATGCAGAATTCGTCCGGGCAGAACCTGGGCATGAGGCTTTTTCACTTCAATGAAGGCAAAATCCAAAGCGCCGCTTTCACTTGAGTGAATGCCGATGTCGCGGCGGTCGATGTTTTGCGGGAAATTGAGCGCAAGAACTTTTGTTCCGTTAATGGTTTGGATTTTGTAGGTGCCGTTGGCTACCTTGGGACCGTCCACCTCACAGAATACTTTGCCACGTTTTGCTTCATAAATTTCGATAGTGCCGCTGTTGCCTTTTCTGTTAGTGAAACGAATTGCATAGGGTTGAGAGCCGGAGCGTTTTTCGTATCGCAGGCAGTTAGGGATTTTTCCGGAAAAAGCCTTCACGAATCCCTCAACGGTTTTTTGTCCCGTAAAAATATTGATTTCAGGGACAACGAGTTCAGTACGCAGACTGGTGATGACGGGTTCATACGCAATGGAACCGGCCGGGAATTTACTCCAGCGCGAGACTTTTTCAGACAATTTCGTCTCTTTGCCGTTTTGTAATCTCAGGTAGGAAGAAATCGATTGTTCCGATACATCATAAGCTTTGAGCTGAACCGCAAGGCCGCTCGCATTACCACGTCGAGTGAGGTTAATTTTGTTGCCTGAAACCGCCCGAGCGGAATTGGGGGAAGTCGGGCGTTGGAGTACCCCGTTTCTGACGGTCCAATCCCGAGTGGTGCCATAGGAAAAATATTTGGGTGAATTTTTGGAGTATTCACTGATCAGACGATAGGTTTGACCGGTCTTTTTTCCCAGTTTATGCAGACTTTGGTTTTGATCGTAGAAATGGTACACACCGGTCTGAAAAGCACTCAGGGTACTGATATGAGGCAAAGCCTTCAGATCGTCTGTCTGAGCGGCGGCGCAGACACCGGCCAATGTTAATCCAAGGACAGCACAGGTACTTAGTTTGGAAAAAGAAGACATGGGACAAACCTTAGGCAAGACAATTAAGAACGCCTAGATTATAGGTTAAGCAGCCGGGGAAAAATGTTTCTGTTAGTTTCTGAAAAATGAGAGGAAAGAGGAAGCGAAAGAAAATGGTAGGCCCGGTGGGGCTCGAACCCACGACCAACGGATTATGAGTCCGCTGCTCTAACCGACTGAGCTACAGGCCCTTCCTTTTCTTGAAAGGAGTAGTGATTTTAAAGCAAAGCGCCTTTTTGTGCGAATTTGCCTCAGAGCAATTCTTTCTTCCAACCGAAATGAGCTTCGGTTTTGAGTTTGCAGTTTTCATAAATAAAACGAGTCGCATTCAAATAGTCGTCCATTGATTTGGCTTTATAGATGGCTTTGACCGCGCGCTCGGCATTTTCAAAAAGATTGTGTTGGAAAAACCAATATTCTTTCATTCGCATGAGAGCATTTTTAACGTTGCCGAAAGCAACGCAGTAACTCTCAAGCAGGGCATCGTAGTACGTTTGAATTTCTTCTAAGGTAGCAGGCGCTCCGCCCTTTGCTTTTCTGAAAAGAGCCGGATCGGCCATCAGGGCTCTTCCCACCATGATATGAGCAAGCGGAGCATACTGTGATCGTACTTTTTCAATGTCGCCGACAGTAATGACATCACCGTTGTAGCCCACAGGCATTTTCAGACAATGAAAGTATTGCCTGAAAACGTTTTCTCGGACATCACCCTTATAGAAATCGCTTCTCACGCGCGAATGAATGGTGAGCGATTTCATCTGCGGATAGTGGTTATAGACGTCAGCCAACAGATCAAACTCATTTTCGTCTGACCAACCGAGTCGGGTTTTCAGAGAAATCGCGATGGGAAGATCGGCATTAAAAATTTTGTCCAGAAAGTGCTGCAGCTCTGCGGGTTCGCGTAAAAAGCCGGAACCTTTCCCTTTGGCAACGACGGTTCCGGCCGGGCAACCCAGGTTGAGGTTCACTTCATCGTACCCGAGATCGGCAAGAGCCCGGGCAGCCCAAAGAAAATCTTCCGTGCGCCTCGTCAAAAGTTGAGGGACGACCCTGATGCCCAGATTGATGTCCGGGGCAAGCTCCCGCATTTGACGATCGGTAAAACGAGGCAATGTTGTCGGTGTGATAAACGGGAGATAATAGCTGTCCGCTGCTCCGAAAAAATGAGCATGTACTCGTCTGAATGGAAAGCCTGTGAGGCCTTCCATCGGGGCGACAACCAGTAAAGGTGAGACCATTTAGTCGATTCCGGCTTTTTTAAGTTTCTTTTCAAAATCTTTAAGCGATGCTCCGACGACTTTATGCAAAAGAACAAGAGCAATCACGTTGGGGATCACCATGATACCGTTAAAGAAGTCCGAAAGGGTCCAGACGAGATTAACGTGCGTAACGGCTCCCAAAACCAAGAAAGCACAGACGATTACACGATAGAGGAAAATGCCTCGACCGTGAAAGAGGTAGCGGACATTTTGTTCGCTGAAGAAATACCAGGCAATAATCGTTGAATAAGCAAAAAAGAATAAGCAAACCGCGACAAACTGCACACCGATGCTGCCCAAACCGACGTTGTAGGCTTTTTGAGTGAGTTCAATGCCGGTGGTGTTAAAGTCCATGACGCCGGTGACCAGGATAACCAACACGGTGAAAGTGACGATGAGAACCGTGGTAAAGACACCGAAAATAGCGACTAGTCCTTGTTCGGCCGGGTGTTCGACTTTAGCGACGGCGTGAGCATGAGGCGTGGTACCCATACCGGCTTCGTTAGAGAACAAACCTCGGGCAACACCGAACTGCATGGCTTTGGCGACAGTCAGACCGAGAGCACCGCCACCGACCGCTTCGGGATTAAAGGCGGCTGTAAAAATCAGATCAAAGGCCGGAAGAATCTGATCGTAGTGGCAAACCAGAACGTAGCTTCCGCCGATGAGGTAAAGACCGGCCATAAAGGGAACGAGTTTTTCCGTGACACTGGCAAGACTTGCCATGCCGCCGAACATCACAAGGCCTGACAAAATCGCCACGCCGATGCCTGAAACTAAAAGCGGTACATCAAAAGCATGATTTAAGGCTTGAGAGACAGTATTGGATTGAACGAGACTGCCCATGCAGCCCATTGTGATAATGGCCACGGCTGAAAAGAAAATAGCTAACGGTTTGAATTTCGGTCCCAAGCCAAGAGACATGTAAAAAGCCGGACCGCCCACAACGCGATTATTTTCTCCTGTTGCTTTATACGTTTGAGCTAAAACGGCTTCGGCAAAAATTGTGGCCATACCGAAAAAGGCGGCTACCCAAAGCCAAAAAAGGGCGCCCGGGCCGCCTGCGGCAATGGCAGTAGCGGCGCCGGCTACGTTACCCGTTCCGACTTGAGCAGCTACGGCTGTAGCGAGTGCCTGAAAAGAGCTCATACCGCTTTGGTCAGCACGCTTGCCGAAAAGCGTCGCATTATTAAAGAGAAATTTAAGGGCGACCGGAAAAAGTCGAACTTGGACAAAGCGCAGTTTGATCGTATAAAAAATGCCCGTTCCACACAAAAGCGGGATCAGAACGAACACACCCCAAAGGTAACTGTTAATACCGCTGAATAAATTATTTAAAAAATCCATTTTTACCCCGGAAACAGAATGACTGGTCAAAATAAATAAGCCGGTCGAATTAATTAATCGAGCTGCTCAGAGGTGCAAAGTCGAGCTGAGGAGGGCTAGGAAGGTTATGAGGGAAATAGCCGGCACGATATAGCAAGTCTGATTTGCCATTCTAACAACGAAAATCGCCGATACGGCTTTGCTCTAGGCAAAAGACAGTATTCGGCGACAAAAAAAGGCAATTTTAAGATGAATTTCAGCGATTTTTGGCGTATTGACCGGCCAAATTGCTCATCCAGGGAAAGGCTTTTTCATGTCGAGTCTTAAAGTCCTTGATGAGGTCAATGTCTTTCATTGTTGCTTCAAGCATATCAAGCCCTTCAAGCAACATTGTTTGATGGCGCGCAGCAATAAAAAAAGGCCAGACTTTTGAGCCATCCTCGGATCGAATCTGAGCTTTTTCAACATCCACCGTGAGTTTAACGGCATGGTTGTCGGAAAGGTACGCAAAAATTTTCTGAGCATCATCAGGCGTGACTTTTGCAGCAAGCAGGCCGTTGTTAAAACAGTTTGAATAAAAAATTTCCCCGAACCCCGTAGCAATGACAACACGGATGCCGTACTGCATCAAGCCCCAAACAGCATGCTCTCTGCTTGAGCCACAGCCGAAATTAGGACCGGCCATAATGATTTGAGTATTTTCAAAACCCGGTTTATTGAGTACAAAATCGGAATTGGGTGTTCCGTCAGGCAAGTGACGGAGGTTGTACAGCAGTCCTTTGGCCAAACCCGATTTATCAATGCCACGCAAAAACTGTTTGGGCATCAATTGATCGGTGTCCATGTTGTCGATATTGATCGGGGCGGCTACAGCCGTTAACGAAATGAGTTTTTCCATGATTATTCTTCCAGTTCGCTCTTCGGACAGAGGTAACCCATGACGGCAGAAGCCGCAGCAGTTTCGGGGCTCACTAAGTGCGTGTGACTGCCTCGACCTTGACGGCCTTCAAAATTGCGGTTGGTAGTTGATGCGCAACGGGTGCCGGCTTTTAAAATATCGTCATTCATGGCCAGGCACAGGGAACACCCGCTTTTTCGCCATTCAAATCCGGCTTCTTTGAAAATGCGATCCAAGCCTAATTGTTCGGCCTGTCTGCGGATACGCATGGAGCCCGGTACCACTTGAGCCCGCACACCGGCAGCCACATGGCGCCCTTTCAACACTTGAGCGGCCGCCTGCAAATCACACAATCGTGAGTTGGTGCAGGAACCGATGAAAACATGTTCAATAGGGGTTCTCACAATTTCAGAACCGGGCTTTAAGTTCTGGTACTCCAACGCTCGTTTAGCAGCTTGGCGGGCAATCGGGTCACCGAAAGAGTCCGGTGTCGGAATTTTTTCATCAAAGGCAACTGCCTGATCGGGGCTTGTGCCCCAGGTGACCATCGGTTTGACACGACCCGCATCAAAAGTCACTTCCTTATCAAAGATCGCATTCTCATCAGAGTGAAGTTCGTTGCAGTAGGCCCGCATTGCTTCAATGTCTTCGCCGCTTAAGCCTTTAGCGTGATCAATAACCCAGTCAATAGCTTTTTCATCAGGTGCCACAAGAGCGCCTCGTGCGCCTGCCTCAACGGTGAGGTTACAAATTGTCATGCGATCTTCAACTTTAAGAGCTTGAACCGCTTCACCGGCCCACTCAACCACAAGACCCAGAGCGCCTCGAGCGGAAATTTCTCGTAAAACTGCCAATACAAGGTCTTTGGCGGTAGCATCTCCGTGCAGTTGTCCGTTAACGGTGATTCGCATAGTACCTGCCATTCTGTAGACGAGCGTTTGAGTCGCCAAAATATGCTCGATTTCAGAGGTCCCGATTCCGAAACCTAAAGCGCCCAGTGCACCGTGAGTCGTGGTATGGCTGTCACCGCAAATCACAACCATTCCGGGTCGTACGAGTCCTTGCTCCTGCATGACAACGTGCTCTATGCCTTGATCGGGACTATTGGGACCGTAAAAGGCGCTGATGCCGAAATGCTCACAATTACTTTGCAACGTTTTGGCTTGTGTGAGGGAAGCTTCGTCATAAATGCGGCGCGGCTCTTCATCGTGTGTCGGAATGATGTGATCGACTACGCAGAGGTGAGAGTCCGGACTCAATACAGGAAGGTGTCTGCTATGTAAGCCGGCAAAGGCCTGAGGAGAGGTGTATTCGTTGGCAAAATGAATGTCACAGTAGAGCAAAACCGTGTTGGCATCGATGCTTTTGACTGTGTGTGCCTCAACGATTTTTTGATAAAGCGTTTTAGCCATAGTTTCTCCTTCACGAGGATACTCAGTTTAACATAAAAAATTATGTAGACAATAAAATTTTATTGATTAGATACTGCCAGGATGGCGTATACGGGGAATTCCTTACTTTCTCCATATGTCGGACTAAGCTGGGAACATGAGTTTGATGGCAATGCTAATGCAAAGTCATACGGCTTGTCACTTGAAGAATTAAGCCTCAAAGGAGATACCGGCAGCGCTCAGTTAGGCGTTCACTTTAAACCGTCAGAGACCAGTTCCTGGCGAGTGGATGCGTCGATTAACGGTTATGTCGGTCAAAAGGAGGGTGTAGCCGGTAATATTGCTGTACATTGGCTCTATTAGGCAAAAAACAATTTTTAATAAACGACTTTTTGCCGGTCAGAAAGAACGCGCCGTCGGTTGAATTTGTTTCCCCGACGGCGTTTGTTCATCAAAATTTCATAAAGCCGTCACCATTCATTCATTCATATGCAGACATCACAATACCGATCAAGTTCAAACGACTAATACTCTGAAATTTCTTTTATAAGGAACTGAAAATGAAACGTACTTTGATTTCTGCTTTGGTGGCCGGCTGTGTTGGTTTGGCCTCTTTCGCTGCCGCTGCCGGCACGGTTGTTGTCAATGGCTCCACGACGGTTTTGCCCGCCATGCAAAAGATCAGTGAAACGTTCATGGCCAAGCACAAGGACATTCAAGTTTCCTTGTCCGGCGGCGGTTCCGGTCACGGCATCAAGTCTTTGATGGACAAGACCACGGATGTGGCTATGGCCAGCCGTGACATGAAGCCCGCAGAAGTGGAAAACGTTAAGAAGAACGGTGGTGAAGCCGTTCGCTTCACGGTGGCTGTTGACGCCATCGTTCCGATTGTTCACCCGAACAACAAGGTTAAGGATTTGAGCATGCAACAAATCCGTGACATTTACGCCGGTCGTATCACCAACTGGAAGGACGTCGGCGGTGCCGATGCCCGTATCACGGTTGTGAGCCGCGACTCTTCTTCCGGTACGTTTGAAACCTGGGAAGAACTCGTGATGAAGGGTGAACGCGTTCAACAACGTGCTCTGTTGCAAGCTTCCAACGGTGCTGTTCTCCAAACGGTTGCTAAGAACCCGAATGCCATCGGTTACGTCGGTTTGGGTTACATCACCAAGGACATCAAGGGTTTGACGATCTCCGGCAAGGCCGCCTCTGCTGAAACGGCTCTGTCTCGTGAATGGCCGCTCGCTCGTGACCTCTATCTCTTCACAAACGGTCAACCCAAGGGTGACACGAAGACTTTGATCGATTACGCTTTGTCTCCTGAAGGTCAGGTTTCTGTGAAAGAAGTCGGTTTCGTTCCGGTTCCTGCCAAGAAGTAATTGACACTCAAACCCTTTGAGAATTCGTTATGACGTTGTTAAAACGAGGCGAGGGGTTTGAAAAGTCTTTGGCAGCGATAGCCATGCTCTCGATTGTGGCTCTCGCTGCCATTTTGGTTTTTCTGCTCACTCAAGCCCTTCCTATTCTTCGTGAAGTTCCGTTCTTCACATTCTTGTTCGGTACGGATTGGTATCCGACGGGACCTGCACCGGATTTTGAGATCGGTGCCCTGTTGGTAGCCAGCCTTGCGGTGGCTGCGACCACCACTTTGATTTCTTTGCCGCTGGGTCTTCTCACGGCAGCGTATCTGGCCTATTTTGCGAGCCCGAAAGTACGCAGTATTGTTAAACCGGCCATCGAGTTGTTAGCCGCATTACCTTCGGTTATCGTCGGTTTCCTCGGTATGGTCGTTGTGGCTCCTTGGCTTCAGGAATCCATGGGTTTGGACTCCGGTCTGAACTGGATTAACGCCTCTGTCATGCTGAGCCTGATGTGCATTCCTTTTATCTGCTCTATTTCTGAAGACGCACTCAGAAATGTGCCGGTTGCTTTGTCCGAAGCATCGCTTGCTTTGGGGGCGACCCGTTGGGAGACGCTCTATAAGGTTCAGTTCCGTTACGCTTTGGGCGGTATCGGTACAGCCATTATGTTGGGTATTTCCCGCGCATTAGGTGAAACGATGGTGGTGTTGATGGTTGCCGGCGGCGCTGCGATTATTCCGGAAAGTCTCTTTGATCCGTTGCGTCCGATGACCGCGTCCATCGCTGCAGAAATGGCTGAAGCCGCAGTGGGTTCCACTCACTACTATGCACTGTTTGCTACCGGCTTGGTGCTCTTTATTACGACTTTCATTTTCAATGCACTGGCCTTCTTCCTGACGAAGAAATTCCAGATCGGCGGAAAGCATTAAGGGGATAGAAAGATGTCTGCAGAACGTAATCCGACCTGGCGTTATACGTACGAACACATCGGTATGTTTTTTATGCGTTTGTCAACGCTTTTCAGCGCCGGTGTTATAGTTGCCATTATCCTTTATCTGTTGGATAACGCCTTACCCGCCCTGTCTTGGGAATTTATCTTCGAGCCGCCTCGTGACATGATGACCGCCGGTGGTGTCTGGCCCTGTATTGTCGGGACATTTTGGCTTGCTGTCGGCGCCACTGTCATTGCTCTGCCTTTGGGTGTGAGTACGGCTGTTTACTTGACCGAATACGGTGGATCGGGTCGAATGGTCGAGGCTATTCGTTTGTCTGTTTCCAACCTCTCGGGCGTGCCTTCGGTTATTTTCGGGCTCTTCGGTTTGACTTTCTTTGTGACGATTTGCGGTTTCGGCGTGAGTCTGCTCTCGGGTGTTCTCACCTTAGCAGTTCTTGCTTTGCCGATCGTCATTAACACAACTGAAGCCGCTTTAAATCAAGTTCCTCAAGCCTGGCGTGAAGCGTCTTTGGCACTCGGTGCCAACAAGCGACAGACGATTTTTAAGATCATTTTGCCGGCCGCTTTGCCCGGTATCCTGACCGGTAACATTTTGGCTCTGTCGCGTGTGGCAGGGGAAACGGCCGCCATCATGTACACGGCTGCGGTTTTCTACACACCGAAGATGGGCGACTCCGTTTTGGATCCGGTGATGAGTTTGCCTTATCACATCTATGTGTTGGCAACTTCCAGTGTTGACGTTGATGCCACCCGTCCGATGCAGTACGGTACAGCTTGTCTGTTGGTGCTGATGGTATTGGGACTTAATATGATCGCTCTGCTGATCCGTCAGCGTGCTCAACGCAAGATTGCTCGTCAATAGTCGTGAGTTCACTTGTACAATCAAAAAAGCGGCCTTGTTGGCCGCTTTTTTGTTGTGAGAAGCAATTTTCTGTCTCTTTTTGTACTGTTGGCGTTATATTTAGACTGGTACGCATTGAAAAACGAATGCGTACACAATAACGAACAATGAGGTGCGAAATGGATCATCAGCAAAAAGCTCAAGCATTGGTTGAACGTTTTCTCAGTTATCTCGCCATCAGCAGTCAAAGTGATCCTAAAGTAAAAGAAGTACCCAGTACGCCGGGTCAATGGACGATGGCCCGTGTTTTGGAAGCCGGTTTAAAGGAATTAGGACTTCAAGAGGTACACGTTGACGAGCATGGGAATGTTACGGCGCTTCTGCCCGGTACTGTTAAAGGTGTGCCAACGATCGGTTTTGTAGCACACGTTGATACGGTTGACGTCGGTTTATCTCCGGATATTCACCCGCAGGTCATTCACTATCAAGGCGGTGATGTGTGCTTGAACGCTCAAAAAGACATCTGGATACGTCTGAAAGAACATCCGGAATTAAAGTCACATATCGGTCAAGACATTCTTTTTACCGACGGCACCAGTGTGTTGGGGGCCGATAATAAAGCCGGTGTAACCAACATTATGACGGCCTTGGAAATTTTGGTGACTGAGCAGGTTCCTCACGGTGATATCCGTGTCGCTTTTGTACCCGATGAGGAAACAGGCTTGCGCGGCTCCAAGTGCTTGGATCTGGAACGCTTTAAGGTTGATTTTGCCTACACGGTCGATGGTGGTGAAAAAGGACAGATTGTCTATGAAACCTATAACGCCGCTGAGGTGCACGTCAACATTGAAGGGGTGACCACCCATCCGGCCAGTGCCAAGGGCGTGTTGGTCAATCCGAATTTAATTGCTGTTGATTTGATCGGGAATTTCAGCCGTCTGGAAACACCTGAAAATACCGATGTCCGCGAAGGCTATTATTGGATTAAAAATATGTCGGGCAATCCCGCTCGGGCACACGTGCAAATCAATATCCGTGATTTTGATGATAGGACATTTGAAGCCAGAAAGCAGTATGTGCGCGATGTCGTTGAACTGATTGCCAAACGCTATCCCAGAGCCAAGATTGAGGCTGATATTGAGGATATTTATCGTAATATCTCAGGCGGTTTGGGTGAAGACCGTTATCCGATTGATATCATGTATGAAGCGTTGAAGAGTCTCGGGATTGAAGCCAAGACCGTCGCTATGCGAGGCGGTACGGATGGCTCGGCTTTGACAGCCAGAGGCTTGGTGACACCCAACTATTTCACCGGTTCCTACAACCACCACGGGTACGCAGAATTTATGCCGATCGATGATTTTGTGAGTTCATTGGATATGACACTCAAAGTCATTGAATTGATCGCTCGCGGTCGTCAATAACTGAGAGTGTGAAAAACCGCCGAAAATTTTAGGGATTTTCGGCGGCCTTTTCTTCAGCTCTTGGATTCAAGCGAATCTATTTTTCTTCCTTTATCTTATCTTTAGCAAAGTTAGGATTGACGTTGGCACGCGACAAAATAAGGGGATCGACGGTGCCGATTGCTTCCGGGTCCTTTTGATCGTAATCGATAATGGATAAAACATAGCGCATGGCATTAAGCCGCGCACGTTTTTTATCATCGCTTTTGATGACTATCCAAGGGCAGGAGGCCGTGTTGGTCGCAAAGAACATGGCCTGTTCGGCCCGGCTGTAATCATCCCACTTGGATAACGAGGCAATATCGATCGGAGAAAGCTTCCAGCGCTTGAGCGGATCAATCTCACGGGATTTAAAGCGTCTTTTTTGTTCTTCCTGTGTGACGGAGAGCCAGAACTTAATGAGGATCGTGTCAGAATTGACAAGATTTTCTTCAAATTGCGGACACTGACGCATGAATTCAGCATATTCCTGATCGGTACAAAAACCCATGACTCGGTCAACGCCCGCCCGGTTGTACCATGAGCGGTCAAAAAGAACCATCTCACCACGCGTGGGAAGATGCGCCACATAGCGTTGGAAAAACCATTGGCCTTTCTCTGCCTCAGTGGGTTTAGCCAAAGCCACCACACGAGCGCCGCGGGGATTGAGGTGTTCCATGAATGTACGGATGGTGCCACCCTTACCGGCTGCATCACGTCCTTCAAAAATGATGACAATTTTTTTGCCCGTTTCCTTTACCCATTTCTGAAGTTTGAGCAGCTCCACCTGAAGGGGCAGCTTTTCTTTCTCGTAGCGTTTGTTACCCATGCGGTGTTTATAGGGAAATTCCGCTTTTTCCCAATTTTTGACCAGTTCGTCTTCGTAGTTAGTCGCCTGGCTTGACGCACGAATTTTTGCTTTGGCATTTTTGACCAGAATTTTCAAAATTCTGATTTGTTCGTCAACAGGTTCCTGATCAAAGGCCTTTTTTAAAGCTTTGGTATAGGCGACAATTTTGCGTTGGGTGAGCGGATCGGAGTCTTTAATGAGTATTTCCTGATCGTTGTCTTTTTTCTTAGTCATACGAGACCTCTCAAGTACTTTGCCTGATCGTTTCAGGTTAGCACTTTCAGCGATCAATGACTGAAAAAATACGACCAATTTGTTTCAAAGTCTGTCGTTTGACAATACAAAAACACCGGTTGAGCGAACCGGTGCTTTTGGGAAGATTGGGTTTTAGTTGATCAATGAGTCGCTCGGAAAAACCAAACTGAAGGTTGATCCCTTACCGGGCTCGGATTCGATTCTTAGCTGGCAGTGGTTGCGAATTGCAACGTGTTTGACAATAGCCAGCCCCAAACCGGTACCGCCTTTTTCCCTTGAACGACTTTTATCGACTCGGTAGAAACGCTCCGTTAAGCGGGGAATGTCTTCGGCATCAATACCTATGCCATTGTCTTTAACGGCAAAGGTTGCCGTCTGATCATCGGGGTTAAAGTGCCAGCTGATCTGAATTTTTCCGCCGTCGGGCGTGTAGCGCACGGCGTTAGTGACCAGATTAAGGCACGCGCTGCGAATTTCGTCGACTTGTCCTAAAACGGCTTGGTTCGCAGTAATGTCAGTGTCAATCGTGTGTCTGCCTCTGGAAAGTGCCACACCGTCTTCAGCGAGGCCAGCCACCAATTTGGGCATGTTGACGACTTCCGGAGGATCCGACTGTTGTTCATCCTTACTTTCGAGGCGCGACAGCGACAGCAGGTCGTTGACGAGGTTCTGCATACGAACGGACTCTTGTTGCATCAGCAGGAGGTGTTCGTGCAACATTTTCTCATCGAGCTCTTTACCTCTGAGGATCATATTGAGAAAGCCTGTAATCACGGTCAGAGGCGTGCGCAATTCGTGGCTGACGTTGGCTACGAAATCTTTGCGCATAGAGTCGATGCGGCGTTGCTCGGTGATATCACGCGAGACAACAATAAAGTGAGTTTTATCGGCAACTACCGCTGATAGCAACAAAATGCGACCGATTTCGTGGGATTTCACTTCAATGGGCTTTGAGAAATCGCCGTTTTCAAGGTATTCGATGATTTTGGGATTGTCAAAAACCAAGTTGAATGCCATCCCCATGTGCTTGGTCAGTTTGAGCCCTAAATGTTTTTCAGCGGCCGGATTGCACCATTCAACCGTGTGCCCCTGCCGGAACAACACAACCCCTTCGGGTAAAGCTGAAAGTGAAAGACGGTAACGATCGATACGAGCGGTAAAGCGGGACTGGTCGCTTTTGATTTGTTCAGCTTCAACGGAATTCATCCAGCCGTCGCTCATTTTGAAAATGATGTAACCGATTAAAGCCAGTAAAGCGACGCATGCACCGATTAATGTATTTTGAAAATCGGTTGTCAAAAACAACAGGCCGACTATGACAAAAACACAGACCAGACCTAAGACGCAAAACATTCTGGGTGAAAGATTTTTTGCTGACATGAAACTCCCCTGAGGTGTAGCAATCCTTTCAATGCGTTTCTATTCAGTGACATGAGCTCGGTAACCCAAACCTCTGACCGTTTGAAGGAGGTTTTCAGCGCGTGTTCCCTGCAGCTGCTTGCGAAGTCTCAACATGTGTACGTCAACTGTACGTTCGTCCACATAGGCGTTGTCCCAAACAAGACTTAAAAGCATTTCACGCCTGTAGACTCGTTCCGGGTTTTTAGCAAAAACCAATAACAATTTAAATTCCTTGGCCGAAAGCGTGAGCGGCTGACCGTCAACTTTCGCCTCGAAACTGGCTTCGTTCATGGTGAGTGGACCGCAAACAACCTCGGTGTTTTTACTGTCTTCGCCTGTTTGTTTCTGGAATTGATAGCGACGCAACACCGCCTGAATACGAGCAATGAGTTCGCGAGGCATAAAAGGTTTGACGATATAGTCATCAGCGCCTGCGTTTAACCCTCGTACACGATCGGATTCGCTGCCGCGGGCGGTGAGCATAATGACGGGCAAATGTTTTGTTTTAGGATCGGCGTGAAGTTTTTCGAGCCAATCGACACCGGATAACTCCGGCAACATGTAATCCAAAAGAATCAGATCGGGAGGATTGGTATCAACAATGGTTTGTGCTTCAATAGCATTTTCGGCGCACACGACTTCATAGCCTGCCGCCGCACAAGCAAAAGAGATCAAGGTTCTGATTGCCGCTTCATCTTCAACAATCAGAATATTGGCGGAGTTGGTATTGATACTGGAACTGTCAGTCATAATGCCCCTTTTTAATTTTTTTCAGGTGACGCATTTTCATCCGATAATGATAGGCGAAATTAATGACCGAAAAAACAAACCTTCGTCTGTTTTTGACGAAGGTTAAGTCGGTTGATTAAGAAAGTTTTGCCAAACTTTCCGGTAAAGCATCCAACCGTAAATGTCGGATATCTTCGCCATCGAGGATGAAAATCACGTGTTCAGCGATGTTGGTGGCGTGGTCACCCATGCGTTCATAAGCTTTCAGTAAGTCTAAACAAGACAGCACAGACTCAACCTGATCAGGGTGATTTTGCAAGAAAGCGGTAACCACTTTGATACCGGCCTTAAAGGCGTTGTCCACATCGCTGTCTGAGCGAAGGGTGTTTACAGCTGCCGTTTCAGACAAGTTTTTCAACGCGAGCATTGCTAAATTAACCGTTTTCATCGTGGATTCCACAATGCCTGTTTTGGCTAATTCTTCGGACAATTCCTCAGGAAAATCTGAACGGCTGGCTCGTGCAATATTGCGGGCCTGATCACCCATGCGTTCAAAGTCGGTGGCCATTTTGGCAATACCGAAAACCAAACGCAGGTCTTTAGCGGCCGGTTGGTGTTTGGCAATCAAAAGCGTAGCGCAACGGTCGGTAGAGACTTCAAGCGCATTGATGGCTGCATCGCGGTCTTTAACCGACTGGGCTAAATCAATGTCACCGGTTCTGAAGGCCTTGGTGGCATTGTTGATCTGTTCGGTGACGAGGTCACCCATGCTATAGACCAAATGTTTGAGTTCGTCTAAATCTTCATCAAATTGATGCACAAGGTGCGTTTGTGCGGACATAATCATTCGGATGTCTCCCTATTTTTTAATCAGATTAACCGAAGCGACCCGTGATGTAGTCTTCCGTGGCTTTCTTGGTCGGATGCGTGAACATCATTTCTGTGGGACCGAATTCAATGAGTTCACCGAGATACATGTAAGCGGTGAAGTCCGAAATACGGGCTGCCTGCTGCATACTGTGGGTCACAATAACTACGGTGTAGTCCTTTTTGAGCTCATCAATCAAGTTTTCAATCTTGGCTGTTGAAATCGGGTCCAAAGCTGAACACGGTTCGTCGAGCAAAAGCACTTCGGGCTTAACGGCGATGGCACGTGCAATACAGAGGCGCTGTTGCTGACCGCCCGAGAGCGCAAAACCCGAAGCCTGCAGTTTATCTTTGACATCGCTCCAGAGAGCAGCTTGTTTCAAAGCCCACTCCACTCGTTCATCTAATTCGGCTTTGGAGAGATTTTCAAACAGACGCACACCGTAGGCGATGTTGTCATAAATTGACATCGGGAAGGGGGTCGGACGTTGAAACACCATACCGACTTTGGAGCGTAAACGATCGACTCCTTCCGTCTTGGTTACGATATTCTCACCGTCGAGCCAAATTTCACCCTCAGCACGTTGTTCGCCGTAGAGTTCATACATACGGTTGAACGTTCTCAACAGCGTAGATTTGCCGCAACCGGACGGGCCGATAAAGGCAGTCACTTTATTTTCAGCAATGGAAAGATTAATATTTTTGAGCGCATGGAAAGCGCCGTAGTAGAAATTAAAATTTTTGACCTCGATTTTAGGGGCCATGGTCGTGTCGGACATCCCGAAGACTCCTTAGTGAATTTACTTTTGGTATACGCGCGAAGTCTACGAGTCGGGTATGACCCTAAGATGACACTAATATGACATCTATATGACGAGTTCGCTTGAAAGAGCCTGTTTGCAATTTTTTTATGAAAAGGATGAGAAATGATTCGTTTGGCTTGTGATTACCAGGAAGGATGCCACCCGAAAATTCTCCAACGCTTAGTCCAAACTAATTTGGAGAGCACGCCCGGATACGGTACCGATCAATATTGCCAAAGTGCAAAACAAAAAATTAAAAAAGCCTGCGAGGCTCCTGATGCAGAGGTTTTTCTTTTAATAGGTGGCACGCAGACGAACTCCACGGTTATCCGTTCGATTCTGCGCCCGTGTGAAGGTGTCATCGCGGTTTCAAGCGGACATATCAACGGTCATGAAGGCGGTGCCATTGAAATGGGCGGACACAAAGTGCTCACCATTGAACCGCATGACGGAAAAATGCTTGCCGCGGATCTCGATCGCTATATAGTAGATACATTGACCGCACCTTCTTGGGATCATGGCGTAATTCCCGCTATGGTGTATATCTCGCAGGCCACTGAGACAGGCTCTGTCTACACGTTGGCTGAAATGCAGGCGATCAGCGACGTCTGTCATCGACACAATATGCCGCTTTTTGTTGACGGCGCCCGTTTGGGATACGCCTTAACAAGCGAAGGCTCGGATATGACTCTGGCTGATTTGGCACGTCTGGCCGATGTCTTTTATATCGGCGGCACCAAGGTCGGGGCACTTTTGGGTGAAGCGGTGGTCTTTACCAATACCAAACTTTGCAAAAATTTCTTTACCATCATGAAGCAAGGCGGTGCGGTCTTGGCAAAAGGGCGTTTGCTGGGGCTGCAGTTTGATACGCTTTTTACCGATGATCTTTACTTTGAAATCAGCCGTCACGCCATCGCCATGGCGATGAAATTGAAAGCGGCGCTCAAAGAAAAGGGTTATCGCTTCTATGCAGAAAGCCCCTCTAACCAACAGTTTGTGATCTTGGAAAACACCCAATTGGCAGAACTTGAAAAAGAAGTTCAGGTTTCTCATTGGTGCAAGGTCGATGAGCATCACACTGCCGTGCGTTTCTGTACGAGTTGGGCCACGACCGAAGAAAATATTGACAGAGTCATTTCCCTTCTTTAGTTAAAGCACGAGGCCGGTTTGAAACCGGCCTCTGTATTTCCTTAGTCTTGAATTTCAACGATTGCTGTGAGTTCGGTTGCAGCCCCTTCAGGTAGCTCATAAGCCCCTAGGGCAATTCGAGTGCCGACTCCTGCTGCGCCATAAAGCTCTCTGAAAAGTTCTGATGCGCCGTTAATCACCTGGGGATGATCTTCAAACCCCTTCGCACAACGCACAAATCCGGTCAGATGGACAAATTGCTTGATGCGGTCCAAGTCTCCGAGTTCACGTTTGAGAACAGACAAAATGTTCAAAGCGCTCAGTTTGGCGGCTTCTTTGCCTTCCTCAATTGTCAGATCCTCGCCGACAACGCCTTTAATTTGCAAAACACTGTTAATGTCAGGCGTTTGTCCTGAGACATAGACAAGGTTGCCGACGCGGCGGGTGTAAACGTAGAGCCCGGCGGGATCGGCAACCGGCGGTAATTCAAGACCTAACTCTTTGAGCTTTGATTCAATAATCATTAACAAACCCTTGTTTTGAGAAAGTGATTTAAAACTCGGTTGACCGACTGGTCAACCGATTCACAAATTAAGCGATATTTCTTAAAAGTTCTCGGGCCAGACGCTCCGCTTCGAACATATTTTCGACCATGTTTCGTCCTAACGTTTGGGCGATACCGGTTCGTTCAAGCTGGTGCAAGGTGTGGCCGCTTGCCCCGCAGATGATGAGTTCAAAGTTGCGGCGCTTTAGAGCACGCAGGTAGGTGGCAAGAATATCCATGGCCGAATTGTCGATATTCATCAAAGCCGTGCAATTGAGGATGACCACCTTATTGGCATCTCTGGCGGTGATGCGCTTGGGATCTGTCATGTGAGAAAGCTTAGAGACAGAACCGAAGAAAAGAGAACCTTGTAAACGCCAAGCTTCAATGCCTTCGGGGGTATCGGCAGGCAAAGTCATCTGCGTAACTTTTGTGAGCGTATTCATGCGGTAGATGAAGAACAGGCACGAGATCACCAGACCCACTTCCACCGCGACCGTAAGGTCAAAAATAACAGTGAGCAGGAAGGTTGCAATGAGGGTTGTCTTATAAGACATCGTCATGCGACGCAAGCGTTTAAATTCCGCCCAATTGCCCATATTCAAAGCGACATTGAGCAAAATAGCAGAAAGCGCTGCAAGAGGAATATTGGAAGCTAAAGGAGCTGCAGCCAAAATCACCACTAACAAAGTAATCGCATGTACGACACCGGAGACGGGGGAGACCGCACCGCTTTTAATGTTGGTGACCGTACGGGCAATGGTACCGGTTGCAGGGATCCCGCCGAAGAAGGGGACAACGAGATTAGCAATGCCTTGTCCCATCAGTTCCTGATTGGGATTGTGTCGATCATCGGTTAAGGTGTCGGCCACACGTGCACAAAGCAACGATTCAATGGAACCCAAAAGGGCAATGGTGACCATCGGTCCCACTAAATGGCGGATATTGTCCCAATCGAAAGTAGGAATTTGAAGAGAGGGAAGCGTTTGAGGAATGCCACCGAATTTACTGCCGATTGTTTCAACCGGAAGGTTAAAGCTCGTGACCGCAAGAGTCGAGACGATCAACACAATAACGGTGCCCGGGATTTTGGCAATCCATCGTTTCCATTGGGCTACGCGACTTGAGGTGTTATTGGGCCAGAAGCGCACGATGAGAAAGGACACGAGAGCAATCCCCAAGGCGTAAAAATTGACAGTGTTAATGTGTGCTGAAATCGCACTCATCTGACCGAAGAAATCCGCGGGCATCTTATCGATACTGAGGCCAAAGAAATCTTTAATTTGAGACAGACCGATCAATACGGCGATACCGTTTGTGAAGCCGATCACAATGGAAATCGGTATGAAACGGATAAAGCTGCCTATTTTGAATAGCCCCATCAGTATCAGCAATATGCCGCTGCCGATCGTGGCGATCATCAGGTTGGCCAAGCCGTAGTTGGCGATGATGCCGTAAATGATCACGATGAAGGCACCGGCCGGTCCTCCGATCTGAACCCGACAGCCGCCCAGAATGGCGATTAAGAAGCCTGCAATGATAGAGGTGTAGATACCTGCTTCCGGTGTCACACCGGAGGCAATAGCAAAGGCCATAGCCAGAGGGAGAGCAACCATGCCCACGGTCAAACCCGAGCTGATATCACGGGTGAGACTTCTGGCATTGTAGTGCCCGATCAGGTCAAAGCTCGCCGGATGAAACGGCTCCAAAGGAATATGTTCCTTAAAGTTCTTAAAAGCTTGAGCAAAGCTCATTTTATTTTAGAAAAGAGAGTAAGTTGGGTTGTTAAAACCGATTGGCAAAACAGTTGGCATAAGCCAACTGTTTTGATCGGGGTTATTGGTAAATCAAAAATCAGCGCAAACGCATACCGGGCTTGGCACCTTCTTGAGGTTCAAGGATAAAGAGTCCGTCTTTATCGTCAGCGCCGCTTGCCGACAAGAGCATCCCTTCGCTGACGCCAAAGCGCATCTTGCGCGGTGCAAGGTTGGCAATCACGACAGTGAGTTTGTCTTCCAAGTCTTCGGGCTTGTACCAGGCTTGGATACCGGAGAAAATATTGCGGGTCTTGCCTTCACCGATATCAACCGTTAAGCGCAACAGTTTGGAAGAGCCTTCAACTTTTTCGCACTTGACGATCTTAGCTACACGCATATCAAGCTTGGCAAAGTCATTAATGGTGACTTCAGGTGCAATTTCCTCACCGCAGGGAGCAACAGGTTTGACTTCTTCAACCACCGGCGGAATCAAAGCGTCAAGCTGCTTGATGTCGCAGCGCTGCATCAGGTGAGAGAAGGGCTTGATTTGATTGTCCGAAGTAAGCGGACGAAGAGCGCTTTCCCAATTGAGTTCGCCACAGTTTAAGAATTCTTCCACCTTGGTTGCCGTTGCAGGAAGCACAGGTTTGAGCATCAAAGTCATCAGGCGGAAAGCTTCCAAAGCCACCGAGCAGACTTCGTGCAATTTGTTACGGTTTTCTTCGGATTTGGCCAACTCCCACGGTTTTTCACGGTCGATGTATTCGTTGATGCTATCGGCCATGGACATGATGGAGCGCAGGGCACGAGAGTATTCTCTTAAGTTATACAGGGCTGCAATGCCTTCAACGGCGTTGCGCATCACCTTAATAAGAGTATGGTCGGCCACATTGTCGCTGACACGTGAGTTAAAGCGCTTGACGATAAATCCTGCAGCACGGCTGGCAATATTAACGTACTTACCGATCAAGTCGGAGTTCACTCGAGCCATGAAGTCGCTCTTACTGAAGTCGACGTCATCGTTGGTCGGGCCCATCTTGGCAGCGAGATAGTAACGCAGCCATTCGGCGTTCATGCCGAGTTCCAAATACTTCAAGGGGCTGATGCCGGTGCCGCGGCTCTTACTCATTTTGCGGCCGTCAACCGTCATGAAACCGTGTACGAACACATTGTCGGGCGTACGGTAGGGTTGGCCGGAGAATTTAAGCATGGCAGGCCAAAAGAGCGTATGGAAGTACACGATGTCCTTACCGATGAAGTGGATTTGCTCGGTCTTTTCATCATCGAGGAACTTCCAGAAATCAAATCCTTGCTTTTTGGCGTAATTCATGAGGCTGGCGTAATAGCCGACCGGAGCATCCAACCAGACATAGAAATACTTACCCGGAGCGTCGGGGATCGGGATGCCGAAATAGGGTTCATCGCGCGAAATATCCCAGTCACCGAGTTTGCCTTCGACTAGCCACTCTTCATCCTTGGCACGGATTTCGGGTTGAACACGGTCCACACCGCTCTTACCTTTACCGTTGACCCAGTCGCGAAGGAAAGCAACACAGGCAGGATCGGACAGACGGAAGAAATAGTGCGTGGATTTACGCAATTCGGGTTTGGCGCCTGACAAAGCCGAGAAGGGATTGATCAATTCTGTCGGAGAGTAAACGGCGCCGCACTTTTCACAGTTGTCACCGTATTGGTCTTCAGCTCCGCAGCGCGGGCAAGTGCCCTTGATGAAGCGGTCGGCAAGGAACATGCCCTTGACCGGGTCATAGAATTGTTCGATATCTTTCGTGTAGATCAAGCCGGCAGCTTTCAAGCGTTTGTAAATGTCTTGCGAGAGCATGACATTTTCTTCGCTGTCGGTGGAGTACCAATGGTCGAATTTGATATGGAAGCCATCGAGGTACTGTTTGCGGCCCGCAGCGATGCGTGCTACGAATTCCTGCGGCGTGATGCCCTCTTTTTGGGCAGCGATCATCATCGGGGCACCATGAGTGTCGTCCGCTCCGACGAAGTGAACGGTATGACCGTACATTCGCTGCGTCCGAACCCAGATGTCGGCCTGAATATATTCCATGATGTGGCCGATATGGAAATGCCCATTGGCATACGGCAGGGCGGTCGTAACGAATATTTGACGTTTTTGCATAATGAAATGTCCCGTAAAATGACCGGATAAAAAGACAAAGAGGTCAATATTTTAGCAAAGCGCCCTAAAATTCTCTCGCCTTAACGGCTTGAGTCGGGATGTAGAGTATTACTGTTAAAAGAGCTCAGGTTTAGGATTGAACCAACCGTATACCTCTTGAGGTTGAAACGAAAAAATCGGAAAATACGCAGTGTTGATTGAAAGGAGTCCGATTGTGAATAAAAAAGAAGCGATTCTGAAAGTGTTGGGAGAGGTCGTTGATCCCTGGATGAAAACCGATTACCTGACTGCCCGCATGGCTAAAGTCAGTGAAGATGGTGAATCCGTAACGATTGAATTGGGATACCCGGCCAAAAGTGTTAAAGAGGATATCCAGAATCAGGTTGTAAAGGCTCTTGAAGCAGCCGGTCTTCAAGCTAAGGTTGAAGTTGAGCAAAAAATCATTGCTCACGCCGTTCAGCGCACACTTAAAGTACTGCCTAATGTTAAAAATATCATTGCCGTCTCCAGCGGTAAGGGAGGAGTCGGTAAGAGTACGGTTGCAGCCAACGTTGCGTTGGCCTTAGCGGCCGAAGGAGCCAAAGTGGGGGTTCTTGATGCCGATATCTATGGTCCGAGTCAGCCCATGATGTTGGGAGCGTTGGGTCGACCCATGACCAATGACGGTCAAAATATGAATCCGATTGAGTCTCTTGGGCTTGAAATTAACTCCATCGGTTTTTTAATTGATCCTGACGAACCCATGATTTGGCGCGGTCCTTTGGTTGCACAGGCCCTGACTCAATTATTGACTCAGACCAACTGGCATGATCTTGACTATTTGGTCATTGATATGCCCCCGGGAACAGGTGATATCCAATTGACTCTGTCGCAAACTGTGCCCGTCACCGGCGCTATCGTTGTCACAACTCCGCAGGATATTGCGCTACTTGATGCCAAAAAAGGACTCAGGATGTTCCAAAAGGTTAATGTGCCGATTTTAGGACTGGTTGAGAACATGTCTGTTTTTGTCTGTCCTCAGTGCGGTCATGTGGAGCATATCTTCGGTGAGGGCGGTGCCAAACGCATGAGTGAAACCTATCATGTAGACGTACTCGGTCAATTGCCGCTTGATGCCGGTATCCGCAAGGAAGCCGATTCAGGAGCCCCGACGGTTGTTTCTTCGCCGGATTCCTTGGCCGGAAAAATTTATCGGGAAATTGCTCTTAAAGCAGCGGCAGCCATTGCGAAAACGGCAAAAGATATGTCTTTGAAGATGCCGAGTGTGCGGGTGGAGAATAACTGATGCCTTTGGTTACCCCTGATTACAGGGCGCCGAGATGGCTTGCGGGCGCTCAGATTCAAACGATTTTTGCAGCCAAAGTGTGTAAAAAGCCTGAGGTTGTCTATCGACGCGAGCGATGGGATACGCCCGATGGCGATTTCACCGATATTGATTGGGCGACTCCTGAACCGGCAGATCCGAAAACGCCTATCGTTGTGCATTTCCATGGCCTGGAGGGTAGCTCCAGAAGCCACTACGCTCTTGCTCTCATGCATGAAACAGTCAATCGCGGTTGGCGAGGTTGTGTATCACTTTTCAGAAGTTGCTCCGGTGAACTCAATCGCAGCATTAAAACGTATCACGCGGGCGACATTGATCAGGTGCAATGGGTGCTTGAAACGGTCCATTCGCGCTACCCCCAAGCTCCCATTTATGCCGTAGGCGTGTCGCTCGGGGGCAATCAATTGGCTCTTTTTTGTGGAAAGAGAGCAAAAACTGCCAAAAAACTTCTGACCGCAGCTGTTTCGGTTGCTGCTCCGGTTGATCTGGTAGCCGGCAGTAATCTGTTGCGTTTCGGTTTCAATCGCCTGTACTCCAAAATGTTTTTGGATACGCTCATTCCGAAAGTATTGAAAAAATGCGAACTGATGCCGCAAATGCGGGAATTGGTTGATGAGGAAGCAATCAGGAAGTGCAAAAACTTTTATGACTTTGATTCTCTCTATACCGCTCCGGTTCACGGTTTCAAAAGTGCAATGGACTACTGGACAAAAGCTTCAGCTAAACCGTGGCTGAAGTTTGTGGAAGTACCGCTTTTGCTTTTGAATGCTAAAAACGATCCCTTTATGCCTGAATGGGCTCTGCCGACATTAGAAGACGTCTCTGAAATGGTTTGGCTGGATCAACCGGCAGAAGGTGGTCACGTGGGATTTCCGACAGGTAATCCTCCCGGAAAAATCGATTATTTGCCTAAGCGCATTTATCGCTTCTTTCTTGAGCGCCAATAACAAAAGAGACTGATAGATTCGAAAATGAGTTGTCAGTCTCTTCTCTTTCAGAAGTAGTCTTTTTGCATCGCGACAACTTCGTCAAAACGCTTCTGAGTGGGTGTGCCACTTATTTTTTCTTTCGTCGGAAATTGCCGGTCAAACAAAGAGGCTTCCTGAGAGTCAAACTCATAGATCTCATTTTCAAAATATCGGCCGGCTAATTCTTTATCGTTAGGATTCCTCAACCACAATATCTGCAAGGCTGCTGCAAATTTGTTGTCTTTTGTACGGATGAAGTATTTTTCAGCTGGCTCAAAGCCGTTTTTGCTGTAGTAGGCCGGGTCGCCGCAAAGCAAAATAGCTTTGTAGCCCATCCGGGCAGCCTGTTGACGCATCAGTTCAATAAGTCTGCGGCCCACACCCGTGCGCTGAAAGGCCGGTAAAACACCGATCGGACCGAGACTTAAAACGGTATGCTTTTGTCCGTCATCGCCTTCAATATAAGATTGAACACTGATGACATTACCGATAATGCGTCCGTCTTTGACTGCAACAAAATCCAACGATTCGATAAAAGCGCTGCTTTGCCGTATTTGATGCAGCATAAAATGTTCAAAGCATCCGGGACAGTACACGTTCCAGAATGCCTCTCGAATCATGTTTTCCGTTTCTCGATAATCATCAGGTGTTTCAAGTCTGTATTCAATAGTCATTTTTCTTTAAAAAAAGGAGCGCATTTTTGTCGAAAAATTGTAGCAAGTGTTCTGAAAATCTATACAATTTCGACTTCAATGATTTAATCGAAAACGTTGCCGCGTCGGTTTGTGCTACCGGGTCTGCGGTTCCGTAATTTAACGGAGGCTCTTATGTCGCATAAGTGGCTCAACAAGGAAACGCTTTGCGGCCTTGTTGCATTAACGCTTTTTATTCTGACGATTCCTTTAAGCAATTGGGTCGTTGTCAATGTCGGTTTGGTTTGTGAACCGAACGGCCCGTGTCTTATTCCGGTTTGGCCCGGATTGATGGCTCCCTCGGCGGTCATGATTGCCGGTGCGGCTTTGGTTTTAAGAAACGCCGTACAGGCTTTCTTGGGTGCGTATTTCTCTTTGGTCGCTATCGCTGTCGGTACCGCACTGTCGGCGCTTTTCGCTTCACCGTCTTTGGTTTTGGCTTCTGCTGCGGCGTTCTGTTTTTCTGAATTGGCAGACTTCGCAGTTTATACGCCGATGAGAAAACGCTTCCCTGCTTTTTCAGTTGTGATGGCGGGCTTAGCCGGTTCTGTGATTGACAGCGCTATCTTCCTGACACTGGCTTTCGGTAGCATCGAATTTATCTTCGGCCAGGTGTTGGGAAAATTTTGGATGTCTCTTTTAGCGGGCATCGTGATTCGTTATTTCAGATCTCGCCTGGCTACTACGCCCAAATTCTAAAATCTCGCCGAAAGCGACAGACCAAAAAAATCTGTCGCTTTTGACTTTCCGGCTGAACTTTTCAGTGCTCATTCTTCTTTGCTAAAAATTCTTCAAATCCTTTTTGGCGCAGAAGACAGGCTGGGCACTTGCTGCAGCCGTAGCCCCATTCATGGAAATGTTCGTGATCACCCTCGTAACAGGTGTGGGTATTTTTAACGAGAAAGTCAACGAGTTTTTCTCCGCCGATTTCCTGAGCTAATTCCCATGTTTGAGCCTTCGTTTTAAACATTAATGGCGTCAAAATTTCGATGTCCCAATCCATTCCGAGACTGAGAGCCTTTTGCATGGCGTCCATTGTGTCGCGGCGGCAATCCGGATAGCCTGAATAATCGGCTTGGCCGACTCCGGTAATAATGGTGTGAATTTGACTCAGATAAGCTCTTGCAGCGACATAAGTCATGAACATTAAATTGCGTGCCGGAACAAAAGAAGTCGGTAAACCTCGATCACCTTGGGCTGTAATTTCTTTTTGATCGGACGTTAAAGCACTTAAGGCCACTTGACCGAATGTATGCGCATCGATAACGAGATCGCTTGCCAAGTGCTTCGCCAAATGAGGAAACTCAATAGGAATTTTTTCCAGAATTTCACGACGGCATTGCAGTTCGATGCGATTGCGCTGCCCGTAATCGAAGCCGACGGTTTCCACATAATCAAAGTTTTTTAGCGCCCAGAATAAGCACGTCGTGGAATCCTGACCGCCCGAAAAACTGACAATGGCGCGAGTTTGCATGACCAATCCTTTCAATTTGGCAATTCGGTCGTTGAGTCTAACGCATTTTCTGTTCGCTTTCTGTGCTAATCTTCGGGAAAATTTTTGAAAGATTGAGTTTCAATGCAAGACAAGACTGCCGTCATTTTGATGAATACCGGATCGCCTGCGGCTCCTACGGCCGGGGCACTTCGTACTTATCTGAAGGATTTTCTATCCGATCCGCGCATCATTGAGTTGCCGGCCTGGATTTGGCAGCCGATTTTAAGAGGCATTATTTTGCGCACTCGTCCGGCAAAGAGCGCCGAGCGGTATAAAAAGATCTGGATGCCAGACGGATCACCTTTAATGGTTTACAGTCAAAAATTGGTTGAAGCACTCAATGAGCGACTCTCCGGTAATACTACCGTTGCCATGGCAATGAAGGTCGGTGCACCTTCGGTGAAAACGACGGTGCAACGTTTGAAGGGTGAGGGTTATAAACGGTTTATCTTCTTTCCGATGTTTGCTCAGTATTCGACCCAAACAACTGAATCCTGTTTGGATTCTGTCAGAGAAACTGAAAACCTCGATTCAGAAGGTTTCAGTTGGGATTGGATCAAACCGTATTATGATCGGCATGAATTTATTGAGATTTTGGCTCAAAAGATAGCATTACAGCGCACGGCCGGAGCACATTTGGTGATGAGTTTTCATGGTATTCCGGTTAAAAGCATTAAAAAAGGCAGCCCTTATGAGCATCAATGTCGGCAAACGGCTTTTGAGATCGCTCGTAAATTGAATTTATCAGAGGGTGAGTTCAGCATTGCTTATCAATCCAGATTCGGTAACGATCATTGGTTGCAACCTTATCTGACCGGGCACGTTGAAGAGCTTGTCCGCAAAGGAACTAAGGCAATTGATGTAGTATGCCTGTCTTTCAGTGTGGATTGTTTGGAAACACTTGAAGAAATCGGCATTGAATTGAAGGATCACTTCATCCGTGTGGGCGGTGAAAGATTCAATTTGATTGCCTGTCTAAATGATGATCCTCAAGCCGTTGATTTTTATTTGACTTTGATTGAGGAAAAACTTAAAAGTCTGTCTTGTTCTGAAAAACGCTGACTTTATCCTGCTCAAAAGGAGTCAACTTTTTGTCAGAACAAGATTGATGTAGGTCTTTAGCTTTCTAAGTCCTTACTCAAGATATAGTCTGTTTGTTTGTCTTCACCCATGACAAAGGTGTGCGTGCCGATTTCATAAAGCCCCTTCTTTTTGTAGAAACGAAGGGCGTTTTCGTTTTTTTCCCAAACACCAAGCCAGATGTATTTCTTATGGCGTTCAACTGCGATGCTGACAGCCTTTTGCATTAAATAACCTCCTAAACCTTGGCCCTGAAATTCACCGGTGACATAAACTCTTTCCAGTTCCAGAGAATTAGGGTCATTTATATCCGTCTGCGAGGGGGCTTCGTTGACTTTAATGTATCCGGCTAATTTTTCACCGCAGTATAGGAGGAAAAATTTTGAGTTCTTATCGGTTAATTCTTCAAGCAGTTTTTCTTTATTAAATGCTCGGAGCAGATATTCCTACATATTTTCAGGCGTGTTCAGCGCAGCAAACGTTTCGTAGTAGGTTCGGATAGACAATTCACGAAGCGTGTCTAAATCTTCGATGCCGCATAATTTCAAAGAGATATCCATTTAGCTTCCTTCAATTTCGTCAATAAGTACTTCGAGTGATGTGCAGTTTCCGCTGTTTGTATCCGCTTCAGAAACACTGCATGCGGAGATGCCGATGATACAGTTTTCTAAAACTTTTAAAGTGATTTGATCGCCGGCTTTGGAAAGAGGCTTGGCTATAACAATCTTCCCATTTTCTTTGACTTTTGTATTCATAAAAAAATTAATCGGCTGAATGATATTGCGGTTTGTTCCAAGTGCTCAGTTAATGTTATCCAGGCAGTTGGAATGATTCGAGCCGTTTTGATAGAAGAAATCGTACATGGTTTTGCTACAGGCCGGAAACAGTACGTCATGACACTGTACGTCGTCATATATAACTTCAAACATAGGACGATACAAATTTGAATATAGAACTGTTCCTACGCCGATATGCAAAGACTCGTTGCAGTCAATAGTTACTGAGGGAGAAAGGAATTCGTCGTGCGTTCCTTCGATTTCGGAAAAGAAATCGGCCACTTGCCCGCCTTTCACATCTTTGATGGTGATGGTTTGTCCTTTTTTGATTTCGATTCGTAATCCACATTTAGGTTCGATGGTATATCTCTTCAATTCTTAGCTCCGAAATACAATCGACATACTTCTACTCTACGGATGATAGAACAATTTCAGTTTTTGAAAATATGATAGCGAAAAGAAAAAATCCTTCGCTGCGTTTTGCAAGCGAAGGATTTTTTAGTAGCAGATGCTGCAATTAAGCATTCCGGCTCTTGATGAAGTTAGTAAATACTCCCCAACCGATCGGCAAGGATACTTCATCCTGAATGCAGAAATCGCCGCGGTGATGTCCGGGGTGATTGCAACCGTAATAGAAGAAGGCTGCCTTACCGCCATGCTCTTGGACCCGGCGAATCAACATGGTGCAGTCTTCGCTACCTACCTTAGCATTCATGTCCACAACGGATTCAACGCCCGGAACCGAGGCGGCTGCCGTCTTAACAGCTTCGACCGCTTCCTCATCACCCTTATAGGTAACAGCTTCACCCATTCGGGTCAGACGATATTGAACCCCGTAAGCGGCGGCCATGCCCTTGACGGTCATTTCTACGTTGGCGGCCATGTAGTCATTGATTTCAGTACTTTCACCGCGAACTTCGAGCTGCATGTAAGCGTGTGGGGCAACAATGTTGCGGCCGACGCCCGAGATGAGTTTGCCGATCTGCACGCGGGTGATGCCTTGGCTGTGGCCTGGTAAAGAGCCTAACGACATGCAGGTAGCCGCGGCACACATCAGAGCGCTGCGGCCTTTTTCAGGTGAACCGGCAGCAGCCTGAATTCCTTCGTATTCCAAGTCAAACTTGGTGGTGGCGAGGTAACCGTGATGCGAGACGCCTACTTGTCCGAGATAGGCACCACAACCGATATGCGCCCCCGCAAACCAATCGACATCGTCGACAATACCCTTGGCGGCCATGGCGGCTGCGCCTCGAACACCTTCTTCGGCCGGTTGAAAGAGTACCTTTACCGTACCGTTGAGACTGTCTTTGTGATCGGCAAGCCAGGCGGCTACGCCGAGCCCCACGGCAGTGTGACCGTCGTGACCGCAGGCGTGTGAAAATCCGGGATATTCCGAACGGTAGTGGCCTTGATTGGCTTCGTGATCCGGGTTGGTCGTCTCTTCAATGGGAAGACAGTCGATATCTACGCGGATGGCAGTTACAGGACCGGGACGGCCGGTTTCCAAGACAGCCATGGCACCCGTATAGCCGCCCAAGCGCTCTAAGAATTCTTCCGGCACACCGTGCTCACGAGCGCGTTGTTGGGCAGCTTGGGCTGCTTCTTCATTTCTGCCCATTACCGCTTTCGGTTCAATGACTTCAATGCCGGCAAGAGCTTTGAGCCCCAGTTCTTCAAGACGCTTGACAATAAAGTAGGTGGTTTCAAATTCGTTCCATCCGTCTTCCGGGTGGGCGTGAAGCCAGCGGCGATCGGCCACCATTTGTTCTTTGTAATTACGTTCAGTCATTTTCTTTTTATCCGTTTAAAGTTCAAAGATGAAGCCGAGCAAAATCACGTTGACAATCATCGGAATTGCCATGCGTTTGGAAACTTCCAGGGGACTGGCCTTAATCATGCCGGCAATCACCAGCGTTGCACCGGCAATCGGAGAACACATACGGCCTAAAGCACCCGAGAGCGAGGCAACGACACCCAGGTTGGGAACTTTCATGCCGAATTCGGCGGCAAATGGAGTAACGGCCTGGTTAAAGGCGTGACCTGCGGCGTCGCCGGAACCGGTAAGAACACCCATGAGGAAGGGACCGAAATTAGCAGCCAAAGCAGCGATTTCTTTGGAGTCTTTCAATTGAACGATCAAAGCGTCGATGACACCGGCCGCTTGTAAACCGCCCGCAAAACAGCCAGCAGCAATGATGATGCCCAAAATGTTGGCATAACCCTTACCCATACCGTTGAAGAATTCCTTCGTGAGCTTTTCAGGATTAGCTCTCGTGACCAACAACGTGTAGATCGTACCGTAGATCATGGCTTCGGCCACGCCCATCTTCAAAAACGGAACACAGGTGGCGCCGAGCATTAAGATGACAATCGGAAGGATCGGAGCGATGGCATAGAAGACATTGACATGCTCGGGCAATTCACCGCGTGCATCGCTTGCCACTTCGAAAACTTCACCTTCTTCGTTATCTTTGCGCTTTTTGTAGTCGCGGAACACAAAGATCATGGCTGTGACCATGATGATATTGAGGGCGCAAAGTAAGAGGATTCGCGGTGCAAATTGCACGATCAAATCCATGACTTCCATGTTGGAAATCTTGGCCACCCAAACGTTGTGGCTCGATCCGGGGGATAAAGCAGAAGGAATGATGGAGCCGATAATGGCAGCACCGGCAATGGCCGGTTTAAAACCGGCACGCACCATGAGCGGAATCATGGTCGGACCCAAAGCGGCCGCGCAGCCTGCGGCAGAAGGTATGGCAATGGCTACGCAAGAGGCCACCAACATACAGAAGGGCAGAAGGAAAAAACCGAGCTTGCCCAAGGGTTTAACCAAAAGTCCGACAAAGTGCACATCACAGCGTGTCATGGAGACGACAGCTGCAAAGCCCAATGAGGAGCAAATGGCCATAATCATGGAAGCGTTCGTCATGTTTTTGAGCATGTTGCCCAAAGCAATATGCGGGGCAAAACTGATGATGCCCATTGCCAGACCGGCAGTGATCAACACCAGACGCGTTTCCAACCTTTTTAGCAATGCCGCAATCGTCAAAATGACAATGACAACGGCAGCAATCATCTGAAATGTCATGAGAGTTCTCCAAATGTCTGGAAGTGTTTAAGAGAGCCGTAACTCTTCAGTAACAAAGCGTATTCCTTTTCATCATAAAAGAGACTCTGGTCAGGACCGTAAACCTTGGCCGCTTCTATGACAAAACGCACACAATCGTCAATATCGTTGAGATGAGAGGCCCCGGTGGCACATCCGGGTACCTGAGTCTGTGTGGTGATGGCAACGCCCACACAGGGGGCAGACGTGGCTACGCTCGGCTGAAGAATTGAGTTGAGGTGATAAATACCGTTACCGTAGGGCGTAATGTCCTGTTGGGTAAGCGGCAAAACCACGGGCAAGCGCCCTGTGGCAATTTCCATCAAAGACAGCAGCCCCTCACTTGTTCTTAAGATATAGCCTTCTTTGACCGTCGGCGTGATGGCAAAGCCGTTCACGTTGACAATGCGGTTACCTTTTGTGGTGTCAATACACAGAATGGCATCCATGGCCGGGTCAACCTCCGCGCTGTTGCACGCCTGGCTGCTGATCGGGGAATCCATGAAGGGGACCGGATCATGAGGACGGGTCGGTGCATGCGGACAGATGTGTGTGGTGACGATGACATCGCCCTTTAACACGTCGCCTCGAAGACGCATTTGTGACAGTTTAGCGGCGCAGGCAGTCGCAGCTAAAGCGCCGTCGCCGTCGCTCGTAAAACCGAGCCGTTCAGGTCTGGCTCCGAGTCCGCCTAAGCGTCCGATAATGCCAAGAGTAGGGTAAGGACCACCTACGGTCTTGCCGGCAGAGCCCGGAATCAAAACCCGGATGAAATCGGTAGAGCCTTTTTCTCCGCTGAGCGTCTGAACCTCAACGCTCAAAGCACCGTTGGCCCGAAGGTAAGTGGCTACTCGTTCACCGTCGACTGTCGGGTCATCGAGCAGGTCCTGTAATTCTATGAGATGTTTGAAAGTCATTCTTTACTCCTTTTTGTTAACAACCATTGTCTGAGTTAATTGTCGGCACCGCTAGTCGGATTCTTATTTGTATTATTATTTATTCCATGGTGGAATAAAGATCGAGCCAAACGGAAAAAATATATGCCATTAATCGCTGAAGATCTTGAAGTGTTTTTAGTTGTTTGTGAGACCAGAAGTTTTTCTTTGGCCGCCCGCAAACTCGCTCTTACCCAGTCGGCAGTGAGCAAAAAAGTTCTTCGTCTGGAAAATACCTTGGGAGTGGATCTTTTTAATCGAACCAAACGTCCGATTGAGCTCACGACAGAGGGTACAGTACTGATGAACGAAGCATTGGTAGCTCGGGAGTCGTTGGAAAGGGTGGCCGGAGAAATCCGGGAAGGAGCGTTTTTGAGACCGGAATTCCGAGTCGGAACCATTGAAAGTTTGGCCAAATGTTTTTTACCGTCCTTCATCACTGAAGTTCGCCAGAACGCCTCTCGCGTCTTGGCAATCACTGGAACCTCGCAATCGTTGATTGACGCGCTTTTGCGTCGAGAGATTGATTTTGCTTTTGTGAGCGACATTTTCTCAGAGATGCGGGGACTGACCCGTCTGAAGGTTTTTGAAGAACGTTCGGTACTTTTGATGCCTTCGGATCTGACAGCCGAGCATAGCGGATCCTGGACTTGGGAAACCATTCGTCTGTGTGGTCTGCCTTACTTGCAATATTTTCGGCAGGGGGGTGCGGGTCGACTCAATGACACCTATATCAGTTTATTGGATATGCAGATTCCTGCCCGAATAGAGGTGGACTCAAGCGCGACGATGATGGCCCTCGTAGCCCAGGGGATGGGATGGACGATTACCCGTGCGCTTGCCATTATTCAAAATCCGGAGATTGCCTCGGCTGTCTCGGTTCAACCTTTACCGCCTCCTGAATTGTCACGTCCTTTGTACCTTGTTGCCCGCTCCGATGAGTCTCAACGTCTGATTGACCGTGTCGCAACCGTCTCTGAAATGATATTTAAAAGAGAAATTGCCCCGGCGCTCAACAGCATTGCTCCGTGGTTGGTGTCTGATTAACTGTTTGATTCTTAATAAATTTTAAAAGGCTCTTGAATTTTTCTGAATCGTCCCCATATCTGAGAGTATCTATTTATTACCCGTAGCGGAGATTGATTCATGCAAGACGAAACGATCAAGGACACTGAAGTCAAGGATCAAAATCAGCAATGCGAATGCCAAAAGTCTGACTGTGAGGCTTGTTCTAAGGAAAGTGAGCCGACGCAGACCGCACAAGCTCAGGAAGAAAACGCTCAAAATACCGCTGAGAAAGAACCCTCCGTGGAAGAGTTGCTTGCAGCAGCTAAGGAAGAGAACGCTAAGTTGCAGGACCTTTATATGCGTGCGTTGGCTGAAGCTGAAAATGCTCGCCGCCGTGCGGAAGAATCTGTTGAAAAGGCCCACAAATTCGGTGTGGAAAAGTTCGCCAAGAACTTATTGCCTGTACTCGACAGTCTTGAAAAAGCTTTGGAATTAAATCAGAACGCCGATGATCCCATGATGCAGGGTGTTCAGGCAACTTATCGCCAGTTTGTCCAGGCGATGGAAAAAAGCGGCATGACAGAGATCAATCCCGTCGGGGAAAAATTTGACCCGACGCGCCACCAGGCAATCGCCATGGTTCCGGCCCAGGAAGGGCAGACAAGCGGTCAAATCGCTCAGGTCTTTCAACGCGGTTGGTTGATCAGTGATCGCGTGCTTCGCGCAGCTATGGTCAGCGTGGTTCAATAACATGTTGAAATTTAATGAAATTTTCAAAGTGTGCAATTATTTGTAAGCGTTACCCTTGAAAGTTTCAACCTCATCCCCATATGGGGGATAGAGCGTCGGGAATGGTTGAGTAACCTCCCGCCGAAGTAAAGAATTTAAGAGTTTTAAAACGAAGGAATTAAAAATGGCAAAGATTATTGGTATTGACTTGGGTACGACGAACTCTGCCGTAGCCGTCATGGAAGGTGACAAGATTCACGTGATTGAAAACAGCGAAGGCGCTCGTACGACGCCGTCCATCGTTGCCTATATGGACAACGGCGAAGTGTTGGTGGGTGCAACCGCCAAGCGTCAGGCTGTGACCAATCCGAAGAACACGCTCTTTGCTGTGAAGCGTTTGATCGGTCGTCGTTTTGATGACGCAGAAGTGCAACGCGACATCTCCTTGATGCCGTTCTCCATCTCCCGTGCCGAAAACGGTGACGCATGGGTGAGCGTTTTGGACGGCAAGAAGCTTGCTCCGCAACAGGTCTCCGCTGAAGTGCTCCGTAAGATGAAGCAAACTGCCGAAGAATATTTGGGCGAAACGGTGACCGAAG
>ERZ827186.477-NODE-477-length-47931-cov-5.215411_pt1 | contig 47931 bp, 48 predicted proteins | sample MGYA00519918_ERZ827186 | MGnify/ENA primary metagenome ERZ827186 (study PRJEB31778, sample SAMEA3449275) | human gut metagenome | biome: human gut; feature: human-associated habitat; material: faeces | place: United Kingdom | collected 2010/2012 ...
AACTTTTGCGCGGTGAAGAGCCGCCCCAGGAAATTGAAGTCATTGAAGACGGCGTTCGCTATGGGGTCGATGTTCGCGTGGGACACAAGACCGGTTTTTATATTGACCAAAGAGAAAACCGCCTTCTTGCTCAACGCTTGGCCAAAGAGTTTAAGCAAAGAACCGGTCGAGGGATGAGGGCCTTAAATTGCTTCTGTTACACAGGCGGCTTTTCACTTGCATTGCTTGCGGGCGGAGCCGATCAAGTGATTTCTGTTGATTCGTCGGCAGAAGCGCTTGCCATGGCTGCAAGAAATGCCCAACGCAATGGTTTTGATGAAAAGAGGACCCAATGGGTTCAGGCCGATGTTTTTGAATATTTGAGACAAGCTCGCGAGGCCGGCGAAACATTTGACTTGGTGATTTTGGATCCACCGAAATTTGCTTCCAGTCACCGTCATATTGAACGCGCAGCCCGTGCCTACAAGGATATCAATCTGAACGGCTTACGTTTGGTTGCTCCGGGCGGTGATCTGCTGACGTTCTCGTGCTCGGGAGCTATGGATGTGGACTTATTCCAAAAAGTGATTGCCGGCGCTGTGATTGATTCCAAGCGGGAAGCTTGGATGATTGCTCGTCTTGGGGCCGGGGCCGATCACCCGTTGATGATGACCTGCCCTGAAGGGGAATATCTGAAAGGACTACAATTAGCCCTTCGTTAAGAAAAGCGACCGTTAGCCGCCGAAAATAATGCTGGAAAGAGGCTGAAAATGGAAGTTATGGATATGATTCCTCAAATTCCCGTGACAATTCTTACGGGTTTTTTGGGGGCTGGAAAAACAACGCTCTTAAACAGAATTCTGCGGGAAGATCACGGCCACAAAATTGCAGTGATCGAAAATGAATTCGGTGAAGAAGACGTCGATAGTACGCTTTTGGTGCAAACCAATAAAGAACAGATTGTGCAAATGAGTAACGGCTGCATCTGCTGTACGATTCGTGGCGATTTATCTCGAGTCCTGACCGACTTGAGACATCGCCGGGAGCGTGGAGAAATCCAATTTGACCGAGTCATGATTGAAACGACCGGTGTAGCCAATCCCGGACCGGTTGCTCAAACATTTTTTATGGATGATGCAGTAGCTGCCTTTTATCGCCTGGACGGTGTCATTACGGTTGTTGATGCCAAACATGGTAATGAAACATTGGACAAAGAGCTCGAAGCGCAGGCTCAGGTAGGCTTTGCAGACAGAATCTTTTTAACAAAAACGGATTTGGTTACACCGCAGGAAGTTGATGCGATCCGAGCCCGACTTCGTGCAATGAATCCTCGTGCGCCGATCAAACAAGCTCATATGGGAGAGGTGGCGATCGATGAGGTGTTGGATATCGAAGGATTTAATCTGAATACGGTTTTGGATATTGACCCGGAATTTTTGGTTGATACCGGTCACCACCATCATCACGGTGATGAAATCGGCTCCTTTGTGTTTACCTCTTACACCCCCTTTGATCCTTTCCGCCTGGAACGTTTTTGGGGAACCATTACTCAGGTTTACGGACCGGATCTCTTGCGCTACAAGGGAGTACTCTATTTGGAAGGAACGGACCATAAAATGATTACCCAAGGGGTTCATATGCTTGTAGCGGCTGATTTAGGGCCGAAGTGGAAGGCCGATGAAAGACCGATGAGTAAAATCGTTTTTATCGGTCGGAATTTGCCCGAACAGGCAATTATTACGGGTCTTGAGACCTGTTTGGTGGATGCACCGTAGGTTTCTGAAAAATTTGACAAATTAGAGGATTTAAGAGACAATTGGCCCTCCTTATCGGAGGGCTTTTCTCTTAGTAACGAAAAAGCCTCTGATAGTTTTTTTTGATGTAACGAAACGTTCTCGGTGAAAGTCGGGGGCGCTTGAAGTAGATATATGGCCACGAAAAAGAAGTTGTTGACAGAGCAGGAATTGCTCGCAATGTCTGAAGATGAATACATGAATGACCGTCAGTTGGCGTTTTTCCGTCACCGTTTGGAAGAAATGGAAAAAGAGTTACGCAGTAATGCCGGTCAGACAACTGAACACTTGCGAGAAACTGCCGTGGTGCCGGATCCTGCCGATCGGGCGACAATCGAAGAAGAGCATGCGTTGGAGTTGCGTACGCGCGACCGCGAACGCAAGCTTTTAAAGAAGGTTCAGGCTGCTATTCAACGCATTGACAACGGAGATTACGGCTGGTGTGAAGAAACGGGAGAACCTATCGGCGTAGCCCGTTTGCTGGCCAGACCGACCGCGACGCTGTCGTTGGAAGCGCAAGTGCGCCGAGAAATTCGTCAAAAGATGTACGGCGACTAATAGATTCGTTTAGAGATTTTTCGCCGTCTTGTAAAAGACAGCGAGAGGAAGTGCGGGCGTTTTTTCGCCCGCTTTTCATTTGGAGCTATTGAATCGTGGTCAATAAACTGTGAGCATAGGTCATATGAGAACGACCATGTTGCTCCTGCAGCAGGATGTTTTGAGTTTGTTTTAATTCGTTTTGTACCGATTCGGGAACTCCTGCCATCCCCAGCGGATTAAACCACTCGCCCATGCTCTCCCGAAGCATTGAACCGAGATCAGTATTGGGTTCAATCAAATAAACACACGAAGCGTTTTTATCCAATTTCGCCATGGATCGGGCCAATACGATGGCATCTTCAAAATTTCCGATCTGATCAATGAGTTTGCGATCGAAGGCTTGAGCGCCGGTCCAAACACGACCCTGAGCGACTGTCTGAACTTGCTGGGCAGATAATTTCCTTGCGTGCGCGACCACATTGATAAAGTTCGAATAGGTCCTGGCTACCGACTGCGTAAGAATATTCTCCAGTCGGGGATCCATCGGTTGAGTCAGCCGCTCGGCATTAGCCAACCAGGAAGTGGCTACACTGCCTTGTCCGATTTTTGCCAACTGCAGTGAACCTTCAAAGGTAGGAGCCAAACCGAAAACCCCGATGGAACCCGTGATGGTAGTGGCTGAAGCTAAGACACGAGAGCCGCCCATACTGATCCAAAATCCGCCTGAAGCGGCCATGTCACCCATGCTGATGATGACAGGTTTACGAGCTTTTGTGATTTCCAACTCATGACGGATTAATTCGCTTGCAACTGCAGATCCCCCCGGAGAGTTGACTCGCAGAACCAGGGCACGGATGTTTTTGTCTTCACGGGCCTGTTCAATGAGTGAGACGAGTGTTTCTGCTCCCATGACTCCGGCCTGTGAGGGGCCTTCTTGAATTTCTCCCTCTGCAATAATGACGGCAATTTGTCCGTACTGAGTATTTAACTGTTGACCGTAGTCACTATAGGAAACAAAGTTTAATTTTTTACCTTGTCCAAGCTTATTTTCAATGGTTTTGACCATTTGGTCGTAGGTGAGTGTGCCATCGATGAGATTGGCGCTTAAAGCAGCACCGGCAAGATCGCCATTAGCTTTTTGCAGGCGAGTCGGCAAGGTTTCGATATATTGATCAATGGATTCCGGCATCAGGCCTCGGGAATTCTCAATATCCTGAGCCAAATGTTTCCAAGCGTCGTTGAGCCAGAATCGTTCGCTGCTTAACCATTCGTTCGAGGGTTTATTGGAGGTAAAGCTTTCCGGGAAACTCTTGTAGGCTCCGGCTTTGAAGACATGAACATTAATTCCCAAAGATTTGAGCAGTTCACCGTAGTAGAGACGGTTGGAGGCCAGGCCTTTAACAAAAACCTCTCCCATCGGGTGCATATATATTTCATTGGCGTGGGAAGCCAGAGCATACTGTGTCTGAGTGAAATTCGTTCCCCAGGCCCAAATCGGTTTTCCGCTGGCCTTATAGCGATCCAACGCTTTACCGATTTCCCCGATGGAGGCCAGGCCCACTTTATCGAGTTCATCCAGTCGCAGTAAAACCCCCTCAATCATGGGATCTTTGGCGGCTTGATTTAAGGTGGCTAATAATTCGTGCAGAGATACGCCAGTCGGTGCTGAGGTAATATCGACAGGGAGCACCGGGTCAGAAAGCGGGGCTTCCTTCACAGACCCGCTTAAATCCAAAAGCAAAACGGAGTGAGGTTGTACCTGCGGAGTTTTAAAAAATGAATAGCCCGCTACGATCAACGCAACGATAAGCGCCAATTCCAAGACATAGAGAATGGTTTTATTCAGATAATTTAAACAGGCGCCGACAAACCGACAGACTTTCGCAATCCAACGAAAAATAAACAAAGTAACCTCGACTGTTAACCAATAAGAACGGCGTTAATTATAGGGATTTAGAAAAACCGGTCGAGAGCGTTTTCGAGGCGTTTTTTTCTCTTGATACATCACTCGGTGAATGTCTCGAATGTGAGCAACGAAAGCATCCACATAAAGGTTTTGACGAATGACCTCAAGACCGTGATGATGCCAACCCTTACAGAGGACGGTTTGCATGCCGATGCTTTTTGCCACTCTTAAGTTGTCGAGATTGTCATCAATCAGGCAGGCTTGAGACGGTTTGACTCGGTGACTGGTCAACACTTTTCTAAGCATTTGTGCCGAAGGTTTAGGGCGCCACTGATTGAAAACTTTCATGCTTTCGGCCATGTACTGATCTGTAAAACAATCGTTTAAGTGGAGCCGTTGCAAAACTTGATGAGCAAAACTCTCCGGGGCATTAGTAAACAAAATTTTTTGACCCGGCAACGACATAACGGCCTCGCGCATTTTTCCCTGAGTATGGATGCTCGAAGTGTCGACTTTGTGGGTTTGCGTTAAAAAGTCATGAGGATCGATTCCGTGGTGCAACCACAGGCCGTAGTACGTCACGCCGTATCGGCGCCAGTAGGCCTTTCGTAAATCATTGGCATTTTCGGCAGAAAGCCCCAAAGTACGGACAATGTAAGCATCCATCAGTACATGGATGTCATGGAACATACCGGCCGAGGCCGAATAAAGGGTATCGTCCATGTCAATGAGCCAAAGCTTCGGCTGTCTGATCTTTCCACCGGGAGGATAGTATTTGAAAGTACTCATAGTTAAGAAGGGCGCCGAAAAGTCAGCGCCCGACAAAAGGTTATCGATCTTCAGCAACTCGAATGGCAGTCACCATTCTTTCAGCATCCTCGTCAGATAACCACGGTACCCAACAATTGATCGGGGCGGGTTCCCCGGCGAGTACCGCCAGCATATGACCCAAATCAGTCAGCGATTCAGCTCCCTTGATACCTAAGGCATATTCTGACATTTCCGCAGTCGGCAATTTCAGCGAAATACGGTTGCCGAAATGATCGCGAACCTCTTTCGGTAAAACTCTGGGGTCAGGCCATTGAGTGGCTAGAATCAGGTGGTAGCCTGTACTCCATCCCTTATTGGAAATAGCATCCAGAGCTTCGAGAAGCTTGGCCTTAAAGTCGTCGTCAATCATCCAGACAGCGACTTCGTCGATGATCACGAAGGTCCGCAGCAAGCGTTTCTTAAGTCCCAAAACCTTATTGCATTCCTCGAGCGTTTTAACGCCTAAAGTTTCAAAGAGCTGCTCATGAGCCTTAATCGATTTGGTAATGCCTTCCAAATAGCTCTTGGCCGTTTCAATGTTGGTCTCAACACGCATGCGATGCAGGCCTTTTAAGCTCTCAAAAGCCCAGCCGCCGTTCGGATCAAATACTTTGATCGCAGCCAGGTCAGGCGTATTTGTAATGGCAATATCCAAAATTAAATTTCGAAGAAAAGAGCTTTTGCCACTTCCGGTCATTCCGGTTACAAGCGTGTAGGGGGCATGGGCGGCAAAACCTTCAAAAGCGGACTCAAAATTGAGGTAAAACGGTTTGTCTTTATCGGCAGTACGGCCCAAAACAAAAGAGTAATTGCCACCGTAATCGTTTCGATTGACCTGACGATCACGCCAGACACTCCACATGCTGTCGTTGCCTTCGTCGGAATGTTTTTCTACCAGTGCTTCAATGGCTGCTGAGTAACGGAAACTATTTTTATTGAGCATACTTAGATCCTTTCAAAAACGGATTCTTCTGATTCAATATTAGTCGTTTTTGTGCGTTCAGCAAAAAAGAATTTTTTAATCGGCTTTTTTTAGTGTCACTAGGGTTATTTCGCTTGGAATTCCTAAACGGATGGGAAAGCCGTACCAAAGCCCCGTTCCTCGATTGACATAAAGAAGCATATCGCCGATTTGATAACGGTCTTTGACAAACCCTTTATTGATTAACTGTGCAAGCCAATGCATCCCTAAAATTTGTCCGCCATGCGTGTGCCCGGACAGTTGAAGTGCGATGGGATACTCGGCATATTGACGACTGAACTTGACCTGATGCGACAATAAAATGCAGGTAACTCCCTCATCAATACCCTTCATGGCTTTTTCGATGTCGGGTTCTTCTCGGTGATATCGAACGGCCATGGGATCGGTAATACCGACGATAGCAAGCGGAGCACCGTCAACATTAAGAATTTGATGACTGTTATGTAAAACAGTCATATTCAAAGTCGGGTAGGCCTGCATCCAGGCATCGTAGTCCACGTAATGCTCGTGATTGCCCTCCACGGCAAAAACTCCGTAGGGAGCCTGAAGATTCTTCAGAGGCAAAACATCCTGCAGTCTGGCCTCGGTTTTTCCGTCGACGATATCACCAGTGAGAACAATTAAATCGGGCTTGAGCTGATTGGTTTGGTCAACCACCCGAATCAAGCGCTCTTTATCCAAAAGAGGACTGGCGTGGATGTCAGAGAGTTGAACAATTGTGAAACCGTCAAGCGAAGCAGGTAAATTTTTAACAGGAACGTCAAGTCTATAAAGTGGCGGTTGACTCAAAGCACTGTAACTGCCGAAGGCTGCCAAAAACATAGTGATTGACACCAGACAAACGGCGGTTGTCGTGGGGTGCGGAAGCGTTTTTTTGCGCAGGAGCCGATAAAGCCAAGCGATGACGTCTTTGGCCAAGGTAAAAATAATCAGAAGCAGTTGGGTAGAAAAAAGCCAACTGTAAAGGATGATGCCCAAATGAGGAATCCGGTCATCGTAACCGACGAAAAACGAACGGCAAAAGCCGGGATATTGACTCGCTATAGCAATTAAAACCAGCAGTAATCCTTTGATCACCACGTGTAGGTGAGTCTTTGAAATCAAACTCACGTACACGTAGAGAACAAAAAATAAAGGAATAACGTGAATGAGGACCTGTTGCATGAGAGCCTACTTTTTATCGGTTTGGGTCTTCACCTCAGACTTCTCGTTTTTGGCTGTTTTTTTACCGGTCTCCGATTTTTTCTCAAAACCGGTCACATATTTTTCGCCTTTTAAGATCTTAACGGCCTGTTGAAGCTGGAAGTCCTTTTCGTCGCCGAAGAAATAGCGCAATTCAGGTTGTTTGGCATCGTCGGCCTGTTTTTTACTTTCCTCGCGTTGCTTTTTCTCATAGGCGCGTTTCTCTTCATCATTTTTCAAATGATGAGCGAGATCGGCTTCGCGAATATTAAATGTTGCGTAGTTGCCTTCCGGTGTATCGGCAATTTCAATATCAGGGGTAATGCCTGTTGCCTGAATAGAACGGCCGCTTGGCGTGTAGTAACGAGAGGTCGTTAACTTAATGCCTGTACTCGGTTCCCCTCCGTCAAGAGGTCTTAGTGGCAAAACGGTTTGTACACTGCCTTTACCGAAAGATTGCTGACCGACAATCTTTGCCCGTTTATGATCTTGCAAAGCGCCCGAAACAATTTCACTGGCACTGGCACTGGCTGCATTAATCAGAACAACCATCGGTACCGTTTTGGCGCTTTGCGGTACCTTGGTGACCCAATCCTCTTTGGGGTCCTGATCATGGTTGAGATAATCGGCCTGACGTGTTTTAAAGCTTCGGTTGGATTCCGGGGTACGACCTTTGGTGCTCACCACGGTTTTATCTTTTTCAATAAAGGCAGAGACCACACCGATTGCAGCATTTAATAATCCGCCCGGATCGTTTCTTAAATCCAAGACCAAGCCTTTGAGGTGTTGTTTTTTATCAAGCTCGATTAAGTATTTGGCGAGATCATCGGCCGTATGTTCCTGAAATTGCGAAATTCGGATGTAGGCAATACCGTCGGCGAGCTCTTTCATTTTGACCGACTGTACCTTAATGATGTCTCTCGTAATGGTGATATTCAAGGGCTTATCAACCCCTTTACGTGCAATGACGAGTTTGATTTTTGTTTTGGGTTTACCACGCATCAGTTTGACGTTTTCCGATAACGTCATCGCACGAGTGGCCTGATCATCGATTTTGACGATGATGTCGCCTGCGCGAATCCCTGCTCGGGCTGCAGGCGTATCGTCAATCGGAGCGATAACCAAAACGCCTGAGGCATCCATGGTCACTTCAAGGCCCAGTCCGCCGAATTCTCCCTCTGTTCCTTCTTTCATTTCTTCGAAAGCTTCCTTATCGAGAAACGCCGAGTGAGGATCTAAGCCTGAGAGCATGCCGGCCAAGGCATTTTCCAAAAGTTTGCGATCCTGCGTTTGATTTTCATCGACGTAAAAAGCTTTCACAGCTGCATAGACATCGGTGAATTGACGAATTTCCTGCAGCGGCAAAGGCGATTTCGCTGTTTGTTGCCCGGCTTCGGCTGCAAAAACCGACGGGGCAAAACACAAAGAAATTGCCACAGTTAGAAAAGCTTTACGTAAGGGAGAATGTTTTTTCATAATCGTAAGTTTTAATCTTTACCAATCCATGGTAAGGGATTGAAAGGTTGACCGTTACGGCGAAGTTCAAAGTAAAGTCCGGGTTTTTCTTCTCCGCCCGTATTGCCGACCGAGGCAATGGTTTCGCCACGAGAGACCCTTTCTCCGACGCTCTTGAAAAGCGATTCATTATTGGCGTAAATCGACAGATAACCGTCACCGTGATCCACGATGATTAAGTTACCGAATCCACGCAGCCAATCGGAGAAAACCACCTGACCGTTTGCGCAAGCCAAAACATCGCTGCCTTGGCGGGCTTGAATCATTAATCCGCGCCACGTTGTACTCTTACCGGAGACATTGGCTCGGGCCTGACCGTAACGACCGACAATCTTACCCAAGGCAGGCATCAGCAACTTACCACGCTGCTTAGCAAAGGCTCCGCTGGGGGTACGACCTCCGACCGAGACTTTGCCGCTTGCCGGCTGTTTTTTGCGGGCTTGCTGAGCGCGTCTTTCGGCTTCGGCTTTGCGTTGAGCGAGAACTTTATCAATATTGGCGACCAACTCACCCAAGCGCTGCTGGTCTCGCTCCAACTTGTCAATGGAGGCTCGTTGCTCGGAAATCTGTTTTTTTAATTTTTCAAGCGTTTCTTTGCGAGTTTGCTGCTCTTTCATTAATTGAGCGCGCCCTTCTTTTTCACTGGCTTCAATTCCTGCCAGTTCTTTGCGTTTGCTTTTGGTTTCCTCCGAAACTGAGTGAATGTTTGCTTGCTGTTCAGACAGTTGATTGACTGCTTTTTGCTGGGCTCTGGCAAAGTAGCGCAAGGAAGCGGCGTCTCGCGCAACCTCATGGGGATTATTGCCGGCAATGAGTGTCTGCCAAGATTGGCGGCGAGAATTCAGAAATTGGGCCCGCGCAATGGCTCGATTCTGTTTTTCAGCGCTCGTCAATTGACCGTTAACAGCCAACTCCTGTTCCCGAAGTTCTTTTAAACGGTTCTCGACGCGAGAGCGTTCGCTACTCAGTTCACGCAGCCTGCGGTTGGCTTTTGAGATGGCCTCTTCGCTGGCAGCCAATGCATCACTGGCTTCATTTTGACTCGCCTCTGTCTGAGAAAGTTGCTTTTTCAAAGAACCGAGCTGTTCCTGCAGAGATTTCTGCTGGCTTTGAAGTTCATTGCGTCGCTTTTCACTCACGTCGGAAGCCGAACTCTTTGAGGAAGTCCGTTTGGCGGACGTTTGAGTGTTTTTTTGGGCTGTTGTCTGTCGTTTGGTCGAATTGCTTTTCGTCGAGCGGGCGGTTGTTTTCTTCGCATTCGTTTGTTTTTTCTGAGTGGTTTGGGCATAAGCCTGCCCGATCCCGCTGTACGGAAAAAGCGGGGAAGCGCTCAAACAGAGCAAAGCGCCCGATAAACCGAGCGCTTTAAAAAACACAGAAAGTGAATGCGAAATCAATCTCACTTTTTGGCTTTACCCTGAGCAGCTACAGCGGCCATAGCTGCTTCAATTTCAGCCTGATTGCCGAGATAGTAATGGCGAATCGGCTTCATATCATCGTCAAATTCATAGACAATCGGGCGAGCGGTCGGAATATTCAGGTGAACAATTTCCTCATCGCTGATATTGTCAATGTACTTAATCAAAGCACGCAAAGAATTGCCGTGGGCAGCAATCAGTACTCGCTTACCTGAACGGATAGTGGGTTCGATTTCTTCCTTCCAATAAGGAATGACACGTGCCACGGTATCCTTGAGGCATTCGGTTGCAGGGATTTCTTCGGGTTTTAAGCTTGCGTAACGGGGATCGTTACCGGCCCAACGTTCATCATCGGGGCTCAGCGGCATCGGCGGAATGGCATAAGCGCGACGCCAGATCAGGACTTGTTCGTCACCGTACTTGGCAGCTGTTTCAGCCTTATTTAAACCCTGCAGAGCACCGTAGTGACGTTCATTCAAACGCCAGGAATTCTTGACGGGCAGATACATGCGCTCCATGGCATCCAGGGCAATCCAAAGTGTATGGATGGCACGGCGCAAGACACTGGTGTAGGCGATGTCAAAGTCATAGCCTTCGGCTTTGAGCAATTCACCGGCCTTTCGAGCTTCTTCACGACCTTTTTCGGTCAAATCCACATCGGTCCAGCCCGTGAAACGGTTTTCCAAATTCCATTGGCTTTCGCCATGTCGCATCAGTACAAGCTTAAACATAAGAGTCTCTATATCAAAGAGTGAGAAAAGAAAAGTTAACCTCACAATTTTAAAAGAATTGGCGTGGCTGGGGTTTTGAAACATACAAAAAGTTGTAATTTGTTGTACTATCCAACATCAAGATGCGATTGGCTTTTAACCGACCGCTTTTTCTTTGAATCATCAGCAGCGAGAAAATCGTGTTTGAATTTTTACTTGACAATATCTTGTTGGTAGCCGTGGTTTTTATTTCCGGCGCTTTCTTACTTGAACCCTATGTCCGTAAGCGTTCGATGGGACCGAGTCTCAACAATGAAGAGGTAATCGATTACATCAATAAGAAGAATGCTTTTGTTTTGGACGTGCGAGCTTCAAAAGATTTCAAACGAGGTGCCATCGCCGGCTCCAAGAGTATTCCTATTGACGGCTTTGAAGGACGAGTCAACGAAGTTCCGAAGGATCGCCCCGTGATCGTCGTGGATACGGTGACGACTTCCAGCGTTAAAGCCGCCAAAATTTTGCGCGCTCAGGGCTACAAAGATGTATTTGTCCTTGAAGGCGGTATCAAGGGTTGGGTGGATGCCAAGCTACCCTTTACCCGTTAATATATTTTTGATTGTTTTAATTATTCCTTTTAAGGATTTTGAAAATGGCAGACGAAACCAATACGACCGCTCAACAGGATCAACAACCCGAGGCTCCGAGCACCGCTTTCCAACTCGAACGTTGCTACATGAAGGATGCTTCGCTCGAAATGCCTCATGCACCTGAAGTGTTTGTCACCCCGCTGCAACAACAACCGACTGTTGATATGCAGTTTGAAGTCAGTCTTAAGAAGCTTGATGATGCTCACCAGGAAGTGACGGTTCGAGCCACGGTGACGATTAAGGCCGATCAGAACGTGATGTTGATCGCAGAAGCTAAGCAAGCCGGTATTTTCCAAATCCGTGGTTTCAATGAAGAGCAAATGGCTCATATTGGCAATGTAATTTGCCCGACCATTGTTTACCCGTATCTGCGTGCTAATATCGCCGATATGATTACCCGTACCACGATGGCTCCGGTGAATCTGCCGGAAATGAATTTTGAAATGTTGTATCAACAACGTTTGGCTCAAGCCGCCGTGGCAGCCGATCAAGCTAAGGCTGAACAACAAAATTAATATCCGGCGCATCCGTGTGCCAAAATAAAGGGAAAGAACCACGGCGCTTTTGTCCGTCAGTCTTTCCCTTTTTCTGTATATGACAACCAATTCAGCGATCCAGGCCCCTCAACTTTCCAGTCGTTTGCTGCGACTGGCTCTGCTTTGGGTGATTGTTTTAATTGCCTCGGTTATCTATACCCTATTTTTGTCCCGACAAATGGAAATCACCACTGATGTGATGCGTCGGGCAACAGATATCAGAGCTGAACTTTTTCAAGTCGGTTACGATCTGACAACCGGCTTTGCAATGAGTCTGTCGGTTGACGTGCAAGGGGTAGTGTGGCGTGTGGATCAAACGCTTAATCTGGCTATTTTAGGCGATGAATCTACGTATCGAGTCATGGCCCGTGATGAGCGCATCGATGCGATTATGGGCCATATTGATGAGATTTGGCGTCAAAGTGTCAAGCCCTTGTTGTTGAAGTGGAATGAAACTCACAATATTACGAGCGCAGATCGTCATGAAATTTTGTCTAATCTGGACCGATTAAACGGTGAGTTGGATCAATGGCAAAACCTGATGGATGCCGAGGTCAATCGCAACATTGTGGTGTTGAGATTTACCCAGATAGCGTTGGGCGGTCTGTCGATATTAAGTGTCATTATTGTGATGTGGTTTCTGTTTGCCTCGGTATTGAAGCCGCTTAACCAGTTACAGGCCGGTATCGAACGGTTAAAAGCAGGAGATTGGAAAACACGAGTTCATGCGGAGGGCACTCAGGAATTTTCAGAAATTTCGGCCGGTTTTAACGAAATGGCCAGTCACCTCGATGATGTTTACACCAATTTGGAAAATATGGTTGAGGAAAAGACTGCTTCTTTGGCCGAAAAAAATTCGCATCTAACGACCTTATATGGTTTGACTGCTTTTTTAGGCGAACAGCACTCCATGGATGAAATGTTGGAGTCCTTCTCTGCTCGTGTGCTGACTTTGGCCGGAGCTCCGGCGGTACAAGTGTGTTTCTGGAACGAAAATCGAGGTGTTTTTGAAAGTATTTTGCAAAAAGGATTGGGAGAATCTGTTTCCAAAGAGTGTGAAAACATCCCAAAAGAATTTAGAGAAAAAATATTTTCGAGCCCCTATCCGATTCGAGCCGGAATGAACCGGCCCGGTGAGGCAATAGAGTCTGACTTCATCCAAAAAGTGATTTATCACATTCGTTATCGTCAGAAGAACATCGGAGTATTCGTTCTTTTCTACCGTGTGGAACAAACACAAAATCGAGCGCTTGATATGTTGCTCGAGAACTTGGGCAGACACCTCGGCGCTGCTATTGAAAATATGCGCCTGGCTGCATTGGATCAACAGATGGCGGTTGCTCAGGAGCGCAATATTCTGGCGCAAAATTTGCATGACTCCATTGCTCAAACACTTTCCTTTGTTAATCTTCAGGTTCAAATGCTCGATGGGGCATTGAAGGCCAAAAATCAGGAACAAATTGATGACGGGATTCGGCAGATCAAGGCCGGTGTGCAGGAGTGTTACGATGATGTACGGGAACTGTTACTCAATTTCCGTACACGCGTCTACAAGGAAGAGCTGGAAGAATTGGTTAAAAGCGTTTTGGAACGCTTTGAAAGGCAGACTCGGGTGACGACTCATCTGACTATTCAAAATGAAGGTTCAGATTTAACATCAGCACAAAAGTTGCAGGTTATCTTCATTTTGCAGGAAGCACTTTCAAATGTGCGTAAACACGCACACGCTCAAACAGTCATGGTGAACATCCGCAACAATGAAAATTTTGAAATGACCGTGATGGACGATGGTGTGGGAATCGATCCGAAAGTACTAAATGAACGAAAGCAAAGCCACGTGGGATTGTCTATCATGCGAGAACGAGCACAAAAAGTGAACGCCCGTATTGAAATTGAGTCCGACATCGATCAGGGAACCACAGTACGGTTGATTTTGCCCAAAGAGGGGCGTTGATGACTATTCGAATTCTTTTAGTGGATGACCATACTTTATTTCGCTCCGGCTTAAAAGCGCTTTTAAGTCGTCAGGATGATTTTGAAATTGTGGGTGAAGCCTCCGACGGGTTGGAAGGAGTGAAACTGGCCGAACAGTTAAAACCTGATTTGGTGCTGTTGGATTTGGATATGCCCGTTATGAATGGAACTGAGGCTCTTGCGCAAATGCTTGCCGGCAATCGGGAGTTGCCGGTAGTCATGTTGACGGTCAGTGAAGATGCCGAAGATCTTAAAGAAGCCTTTGTACTGGGTGCAAGGGGTTATCTGGTCAAGAATATTGATGCGGACTACTTGGTTAACAGCGTTCGTCAGGTTGTCGCAGGCGAAAGCGTGATGTCGCCTGAGATGACGAGTAAGTTTGTCAACGGTATCAGAGCCAAGCACCTATCCTTAATGCCGGAAGTGCGTCCTGAGACGGTAAAAAGCCTGACAGAACGTGAGCGGCAAATCCTCGGCTGTTTGGCTCAGGGCGCAAGCAACCGTGAAATGGCCAATCTTTTGAATATGTCTGAAAGTACGGTCAAGGCCCATTTGCAAAGGATCATGCGTCGCTTTGATTTCAGCTCCCGCGTTCAGGCCGCGGTATTTGCGGCCGAACGACACATGGATCGCTATTTGCTTGAAAGCCTGAATCAGAAGAAAAATAACGGCTGATTACAGGGGGCGTTAAATGCCGCCTTCATAATGGTTCTGGCGCCAAGCTTCATAGACTGTAATGGCAACCGTATTGGATAAATTCAGCGAACGGTTGTGCGGACGCATCGGCAGTCGAATTCGCTGAGTTTCGGGGAAGCTGTTGCGGATTTCATCGGGTAGCCCATGGCCTTCACTGCCGAATACGAACCAGTCACCGGGTAAGAAGTGTGAATCAGAAAAGGGGTGTGAGCCTTTGGTCGTCATGGCAAACATTCGGTTTCGGTCAGGTTTTTCACTTTCCAGAAACGCATCAAAGCTTTTATGAACTTTCACGGTGGCATATTCGTGATAATCCAGTCCGGCTCGGATCATGTGCTTGTCTTCAAGTGTAAAACCTAGTGGCTCCACCAGATGTAGCTCACAGCCGGTATTGGCCGATAAACGAATGATATTTCCGGTGTTGGGTGGAATTTCCGGAGCAACTAAAACGATTCTAAACATACTCATCAGAGGGCGCCGTCAGCGCCTTTTTCATTTTTAACAAAGCATTTTTCTCGATTTGGCGGACTCGTTCAGCCGAAACGCCCAGCTCCTGAGCGAGCTCTTGTAACGTTTTCGGAGTGTTGTTACCGCTATCGTCAATATTGAGCCAGCGAGACATGATGACATGTCGGCTGCGTTCATCCAAGCATGCCAGTGCCTGTCGGATACCCTCTTGTTGCATCCGCTCCTCATCTTTTTGCTCCAACACGACGGTGGGTTCCGAGTCAGTGCTGGCAAGCCATTGAATGGGGGCCGTGTTGCGGTCATCATCGCCTTCAGAGTTCTCGGGTGACAGATCAATGGGTGTTTCATTACCGTACATGCGCTGTTCCATCTCGAGGACTTCAGACGGTTTGACATCCAACTCATGGGCAATTTTGTCTGCCTGCGAATACGTCAGAGCGTTTTCTCCCCGCATGGAGCGCAAATTGAAAAAGAGCTTGCGCTGAGACTTGGTTGTTGCCAATTTGACCTGTCGCCAATTTTTGACGATATAGTCCTGAATTTCAGATCGAATCCAGTATTCGGCAAAAGTCATCAGTCGTGCACCGTGAGACGGGTCGTAGTGCTTGATGGCTTTCAGTAGTCCGATATTGCCTTCCTGGATCAGATCAGCGTGCGGGATCCCGTAGCCTAAGTAGGTTCGTGCGATAGCGACGACCAGTCTCAGATGGGCCATCACTAGGGCACGGCCGGCGGCCATATCGTTGTTTTTGTGCAGACGATCGACAAGGTCGCGCTCCTCTTCGTAAGACAGAATAGGGAAACGATTGGCAGCCTGAATGTAGGCGTCTAAATTGCCTAAACTCGGGATGACACTGGGGACCTTGCTCTGGTACGGAACAAGGGCAAGAGAGGTGCCATTTTTTTTGGTATCGGAATCTGCCATGTAAAAGCCTTAGGGGGAAGATTGCTGACGAGGTCAGTCAAATCGTTCGATTTTAGCGATTGCTCGCTGGGTAATGATACTCGCAATGAGACTGCCGAGCAGGGCGCAAAAAGCGATGAAGCCCGCATTAAATTCCCAGGGTAGAGGAGTGATGGCAATGGAGGTACCGTATTGTTCACCGACGGTTAAAAGCGCTTCATTGAGAAAACCGGTGGCAAAAGAAGATAAGCCGATAGCGATAACGGCTGCCAAGCCCATGGTCAAAAAGCCGCGCCAAGCATAGGGGCGGATGGAAAACGACGGCGTTGCTCCGAAAAGATACAACATGTTTAATTCGGTTTTTTGAGTATCGGCAGCTAAACGAACACTGGCAGCTATGACACAAACGATTAAAGACAATGTGATGGCAACAAAGATCCAGCCCAAATTCGTAATGGCATGAGAAATAGCATCAAGTTTTGTCAGCCAAGTGCTGTCGTAGGCCACGAGACTGACTCCTTTTAATTTTTCAATATTTTTGGCTGTGCGCTCGATATCAGCTGCAGGCATATGCGTATCGAGTGTGACAATAATTAAATCGGGTAAGGGATTGGAGGCGTTGTCCTGATTTTGCTTAATCCCTAAATTTTCGTTGAGAGATTTAAACGCTTCGTCTTTAGGAATTGTGGTGATTTTCATCACGTGTTCATGACGTCCGATTCTTTCTCGCAAATTATCCAGTTGGGCCTTACTGAGGTTCTGGTACGTGAAAACCGTAATTTCAGGGGCAACAGGGATGGCTCGAATGGGTTCGGAGAGGCTGTAAAGAACACTGGCCACGAAGACAGGAATAGTCAGTGACAGACTTGCAAGCATTAATGCAAGGAAGAAAACACCCTTGGCATTTTTAATGCCGCGAAAAACTTGTTGCAGAGCCCAGACGCGAGAAGATGCAAAACTCATCACAGTTCTCCGTGCTGAGAGGCAAATTTCACTTCACGATAGGCGATATCGCGGGGTGCCAACAAAAGGTGAGAGGCCACGATGACCGTTACCCCGACACTGGCAAATTCTCCCAGCAAATTGATGACGGTCTGAGCGTTATTGGCATCCAGGTGGGCAGCAGGTTCATCGGCCAGAATTAAAACCGGTTGGTTGACGACTGCTCGGGCAAGGCACACCTGTTGGCGTTGACCGGAGGATAAATCAATGGGGTAATTCAAAGCCCAATCCGACATATGGCACCGGGAGAGTGCAGCCAGGGCCTGTTGCCTGGCCTGATCGGTTGTGGCTTCCGCAGCCAATGCCGGGAGCATGACATTTTCCAAGATGGTTCGGTCTTCCAATAAAGGTGAATTCTGAAGCATGAGACCGATGGCTCGACGCAACCAGCGTCGTTGCAAGGTGGAAAATTCTTGGACATCTTCGCCGGCCACTCTGACCGCCCCTCGGGTGGGATTGAGTAAGCCTGCAATTAACCGTAAAACGGTGGATTTCCCGCAACCGGTATCTCCGTGTAGGACAACAAACTCCCCTCGGTAGATATCTACCGATACATCACGGAGAACCTGCAGTTTGTCGAATTCCACAAAAACGTGGGACAGCTGCACCAAAGGCTCTTCTTGAACAGGAGCAGTCGATTCAAACATCAAAGATAATTATTTTTCAAAGTCAAACTGATATTTTACGGCTTTCCAAGCATTAACTTCTCTTTGTAAGAGAAAATCTGTTAGCGGATGTTTATCCAACCAACCGGAATGATTAAATGATAATCGCCAATGACCGGGTTGGCTTTGGGATAACTCAAAATCAGGAAGCGTTATATCTTCGCGTTTGTGTGCAATGATGCTTGCCAGACGCAACACCAACAGAGATTTGGCCCAGTCCGGGTTACTGAGCTGAGATTCAATTTTGTACAGTCGCCCTCGATGCCCTAAAACAAGTTGTGAAACCCAACGTCGGTCATTGACAGAAAAGCCTTGCAGGTCGAAATGTTCAATCAGATAGGCCCCTAAGCGGTGGAAACGGTTATGACTGATGAGATTACCTGTTTCGTGCAAAAGTGCGGCCCAATGCAGACGTTTTTTAATATCGTCCGAGGCATCGGGGTAAAGCCGTTCAAGAATCTGTTGAGCCAGCTGACTGACGCGGATTGCTTGAGCCTCTGAGACCCGACTGTAACGCAAAAGTTCTCTGACACTGTTTTCTCGCAAGTCTCTCCCGTTTAATCGAGACCACTGTTCATAGAGTAAGCCCACACGCAGCGCTCCGGAAGAAAAACGAATTTTCTGAATATTCAGTGCCTCGCAGGCAGCGTGCAGTACCGCCAATCCCCCGGTGATGACTTCTTTGCGCGAGTGATGCAAATCAGCAAAATCCAACTTATCAATATGTCCCCGGGCAATCATGCAGTCTCGAATTTCACGAAGGGTCTCCAGGGTGATAGCTTCGCCTGTCAGTCCGAAGGATTTCGCCAAACTGCAGATAGCCTCCATTGAACCGGATGATCCGTAGGCCTCATCCCATAAAGTGGAGTTAAATCGTTCCCTGCCCTCTTGAAATTCAGCCATAGCGGCAAGCTTTGCTGCCTCATAACCCTCTTTCGTGATGACACCTCCCGGAAAATAGCGCAGGGAGAGATTGACGCAACCGACATGAAAAGACTCACAACGATCGGCATGGTGACCGACGCCGGTGACAAGCTCAGTGGAGCCGCCGCCGATATCAATGACCAATCTTTTTTTATTGGAAAAAGGCAGACGGTGTGAGCAGCCTTCAAAGACTAAGCGGGCTTCTTCCTGACCGGGCAAGATTTCAATAGGAAATCCCAGAAATTTCTGGGCTTTTTCGAGGAATTCCTTGTTATTTTGAGCGACACGGATGGTTTGGGTGCCGACGGCTCTGACCGAATCAGGGGGAAAATCTTTAATTTTTTCGTGAAATCGGCTGAGTGTTTTGAAAGCTTTATTTTGTGCTTCTTCGGTGAGATAGCCCTCAGGATCAAGTCCGGCAGCTAAGCGAACCCCTTCCTTGCAATAGTCTTCGCAAATGATACGGTTGCCTTCCACACGGCCGATCTCTAATCGGAAGCTGTTCGAACCGAGGTCAACGGCGACTAATCGAGTGGTCATTTTTTACCCCTTGCGCGTTTGGCTTCAAGGGCTTTGCAAACCGTTGGGCTGACAAAGGCAGAAACGTCCCCGCCCAGCCGATGGATTTCCCGAACCAAAGATCCTGAAATAGATTGGGTCCCGTTCATAGGAGGGAAAAATACGGTCTGCACATTTTGGTTGAGGGCATGATTGACACAAGCCATGCGTGTTTCATAGTCAAAATCACTGCCGTTTCTGACTCCGCGAATCAATACCGTGGCCCCTGTTTTTTTAACAAACTCGCTTAACAGACCTTCAAAACCGAGGACTTTTACCCCTTTTAAATTCCCTAATGTATCCCGAGCCAGCTGAACTCGTTCCTCATAGGAAAAAAAGGTGTTTTTCCCCGTATCAGCGGCCACAGCGACGATCACTTCATCAAAAATTTGTTGGGCACGGCGTAAAACGTCTTCATGACCCAAGGTAAAGGGATCGAAAGTGCCGGCATAAATCGCAATCGTCATCATAATTCCCGGTTATTGCAGACAAGACGGAATGTGACGGCCCCTGCGTCAGATTGCCGTATTACTGTCAATTTTAAGTCAGATAAAATTTTTGCATCCCATTCCCGTGGGGATTCTATGTAAATAAATCCATTCTCTTTTAAATGAGGAAGAGCTAACTTAATGGCTTTTTCGTGTAAATTGAGTGCAAAAGGCGGGTCGATAAAAATAATGTCGAATTTTTTATTAATGGTTGGTAACAAATTCAGGCTGTCGGCACAGTGAATATCCAACACTTTTTCGGCTTTGAGTTTTTCTCGTATAGCGAGCAATTTAGAAAAAGCGGCTCTATTTTTTTCGATTAAGGTGACTGTTTTGGCTCCGCGACTGGCAAGCTCCAGTCCCAGGGCACCGGAACCTGCGAAAAGATCCAAACCTTCCACTTGAGAAAAGTCTCCAAGAAGGTGAGTGAGCCAATTAAAAAGCGTTTCTCTGACGCGATCACCGGTCGGACGCAGGCCGTTGAGATCGGATACCGTTAAAGGGGTTCGCCGCCACATTCCTGCAATGATACGGACGGTACCTGCACCGCGCGCTCTTGCTAAACTTATGGGTTGTGATGAATTTTGTTTTTTTGATGGACGCATACACTAATGATAACGACTGAAAATAAAAAAGCGGGTTGGTTGGAACGATTAAAAAGCGGTCTTCATCGAACCCGAGTCAATATTATCGGACTTTTTACCGGTGGAAAAGTTGATGAAGACTTTTTCGAAGAGCTCGAATTTGCACTGATTTCTGCAGATATGGGCGTTTCAACCGTTGCCGAACTGTTGACAAAGCTTCGCGACACGATCCAGCTCAAAGGTCTGAAGACTCAAGATGAAGTCAGAGAGGCACTTCGCGAGGAAATAGTGGCTTTATTAAAGCCCGCCCAAGGTAGCATTGATTTAAATCGGACTAAGCCGCTTGTGATGATGATGGTCGGGGTGAACGGTGCAGGCAAAACTACCTCAATCGGCAAAATCAGTAAATGGCTTTCTGCACAGGGTAAAAGCGTTTTGTTGGCAGCCGGCGATACGTTCAGAGCTGCGGCTCGGGAACAGTTGGCTGTTTGGGGAGAACGAAACCGGGTGGAGGTCATTTCTCAAACCGGAGGAGACCCTGCAGCGGTAGCTTTTGATGCCGTGAGCGCCGGAAAGGCACGTGGCAGTGATGTGGTGATTGTCGATACCGCCGGGCGACTGACGACTCAGACTCGCCTGATGGAAGAACTCAAAAGAATCGCCCGTTCCCAAAATAAATCCTTGGAGGGGGCGCCGCACGAGGTTATTCTTGTGATTGACGGAACAAATGGTCAGAACGCTTTGGCACAGGTAAAAGCCTTTGATGAGGCTGTTCCGTTAACCGGGTTAATCATTACGAAGTTGGACGGGACTGCTAAAGGAGGGGTCCTGGTTGCTATCAGTCGCATGAGGGCTCAAAACCCCATTCCGATCTATTTTATCGGGGTCGGTGAGTCTATTGAAGACCTGCAACCCTTTAATGCCGAGGAGTTTGCTCGAGCTCTTATCGGTTAAGACGATTACGGGACTTCTTTGAGAAGTCCCGCAATCAAAGCGAATGCGATGAACTAGAAACGATCTCTGAAGAAATTCTTCAGTTTGTCCCAGCTCGAAGATTTCGGTTCTGCAGGTTCAGATTTCGGTATTAAATGGTTGTCGTGACGAATTTTCTCAACATCCAGACTGACCGTGGGGTTGTACCATTGGTTGCCCAGGTTAAATGTCAGTTTCAAACCCGACAGATTGGAACCGGTCAATTGTCCTGTCAGTTCCTGTTCATCCAAGGTGACTTTTGCACTTCCCTGAGTGCGTAAGGAACCGAAATTGATTTGGAGTCGTTCAACGTTGGCCAGACCGTCGTGAATGGTAGCGATGCCTTCGATATGGTCGGTTTGTGTGAAAAGCTCACTATTTTGTTGCGGTTCTTTAAATGCTCTTAAATTCTTAACGGCTTCGTCCAGGTTGAAACCGAAGATTTTTGCCCGTGCAACAGAAAATCCGATTTGGCCGTTAAGCGTTTCCTGCAGGAAGCCGTCGCCATAGAGGTTGGCCTGAATATTCATGACACCCCCCATTTTGCTGTTGCCGTTTGTGTCGGCAAGTAAAGACGACAGGTTAATGCTCTCGCCGCTGTAGCGAACGCTCCAGTGACCTTGGGCATTCAGTTGCACATCCAATTCAGTCTTGCCCTCATAGGTCACCGCTTGGGCTTTGGGTAGACGCAATACGCCGTTTTGAACGGACATGTCGGACTTTAATTGAACCAGCTTGACCGGTCCGGTCTTTAGTTCTCCGACAACCAATGAGCCTTCAAAGTCAAACAAATTTAAAAAACTGAAGTCTGCCTCACCGCCGGTCGGTTCATCGGTGGTGACGGAAGGAGTCCCTTCGTTCTGAACGGCTGTATCAGAGACTTCGCTATTAACGTTTTGGGCAATAGCCTCCGGTTCATTTGCTTTTGTTTCACTTGTGCCAGGATCGGCAGTAGCCACATTGGTGTCTGTTGCGGAGTCGCTTTCAGAATCAATCACTTGATCGGATTCGGGGTTGGCGTTATCCGTTTGAACATTGTTTGCGACCGGTTTCTCATTCGGTTCAACAGCGGTGGACTCCGATGGTTCACTTTGTACCTGTTCGGACTGTATTGCTGCGGCATCCGTTTCGAGTAAGGGCAGGGTCTTTTGTGCTTTCTGCAAAGAGTTGAAAACAGAAAAATCATTCAGTTCCAAACGCCCGAATACAACGTCTCCTTTGATGGCTGGGTGGTCAAAACCGGCGCTTTCACCTTGCAGACTCATCGGAGCTCCGTGAACACGGGCGAAAAGTTCCCCTTGTACCTTTTCATTGCTCCAATCGACTTTTGCATTGCCGGAGACGGGGATACTTTCTGTTTGTCCGGGCAGACGCAATGTACCTTGAATGTGATCGGTCGTTGACAAAACCTGCTGACGGTCAAAAACGATCGGGGAACGCAGCTCAAAAGCTAATTCCTGTGCGCCGCTGCCCTTTTTGTATTGAACATAAATGTCCGGGGCTTGCAAAGCATCTTTCGTAATGTTTAATTCGGCGACTGTCAAAGAAATATCGCCCAAAGACGGGTCACCGCCGACATTTAATTGAGCGGTTTGAGCATAGACATTTTCTGCGGTAATTTGAGTCAAAGGAGAACTCAATTGGGTATTAAATGACCGACCTTGATGAGTACCGGTGGCCTTTAGCAATAAATTTTCCAGTGCCATTTGGCCGGAAGCTAAATTTAAATCAAAAGTAAAAGCCCCCTCAATATCCATCAGCAAACTGTCCGGTAAGAGCTGAGCCTGAGAAGAAAAGGCAACGGGAGCGTGCATTTGAGGAGAGGGGGAGCCTACCGTTGCACGAAGATTTTGCAGCTTCAGGATTTTATCTTCAAATTTCAGACTGATATCGGAATTGTTCAGTTCAACGGAATTGATTGTTACTCCGTCAATTAACGCCGTTTGTGTGGAAATGTTGTTTTTTAGCCACGATGAAGGAGTCGGACAGTCAGTTTCCTGTAATGAAAAACCGTCAATCAGGAGGTTTTCAATGTGAACTTGGCCGAAAGCAAGCCACAGGGGACTCACCGTAAAATGGGCAGAACGATAAAAAGCAACGAGTCTGTTTTGTTCGTCAAAAAGTTGAGCGCTGGGCAAAGAGATATTAATCGTCGGTAACACTCTGACCGTGGGTAACTCATTGGTACGAATAGTCATGCCGGTTTGATTGAATGAGTGCTGTATGCGACTTTGCACAGACTCCGGGGTCACCAGAAAATAAAGAGCAACCACGCTGCCGATAGCCAGTAGCACTAAAACGCAAACAATCCACAAAATAGTGCGAAGGATACGCATGGGAAAAGTCCGAAAAGAACGATCACTTTGGAAAACATAGCACGAAAAAAGTCCCTTTGCAGAGGGAAAGATATGCTATTTGTTACGCCATTTATCTCGTATGGTTTGACGAAGGTTGGGAGCTAAGCGCTCTAAGGCGTCAAGGGTCATGAAAATCGAGTTTCTGCCGCGATTGGAAAGTTCGCGAAACCGAGCGAGCAACTCACTTTCTTCTTCGACGGGGTTGTGACGTTCACTGGTGATGATAAAGAGGATATCAAAACCACAGTCATTGAGTCGGGGCATCCGGAATATGCCGGGGTCTTCCTGCCCCAACTCATATTTTTGATACATTTCAAGAGGAACGCCGAGTAGCTGGGCGATTTGTAATTCGGTATAACCGAGACGCTCCCGTTCGGTGCGTAAACGTTCACCGAATTCACGTCTGCGTTTAGCGAGTACAGTTGCCATAATCGTCTTTCGCTACAAGTCAATCAGAAGGATTGTGAAACGTCGATCACATCCATTCTAAACGTTAAACAAGAAATTCATCACATCGCCGTCCTGAACGATGTAGTCCTTTCCTTCAGCACGCATTTTGCCAGCTTCCTGCGCGCCTTTTTCTCCGTGGTGAGAAATGTAGTCATCAAAAGCGATGGTTTGAGCGCGGATGAAGCCTCGTTCGAAGTCGGTGTGAATGACACCGGCGGCTTGAGGTGCGGTATCGCCTTTATGAATGGTCCAGGCGCGAACTTCTTTCGGACCGGCGGTAAAGTAGGTCTGAAGACCGAGCAAATCATAACCGGCTCGGATCACACGATCCAAACCCGCTTCATGCATACCCATGTCTTCCAAGAAGAGTTTTTTATCTTCTTCGTCAAGCTCTGCGATCTCACTTTCAATTTTGGCGCAAAGGGCAACCACAGGAGCATTTTCGGTGGCAGCAAACGCTTTGACTGCTTCTAAAAGAGGGTTGTTCTCAAAACCGCTGTCATCGACATTGGCGACATACATCGTCGGTTTAACGGTAAGCAGACACAAGGGTTTGATAATGGCTTTTTCTTCCCGAGTCAATGCGACCTGGCGGGCAGGTTTCCCTTCGTTGAGCACGGGCTGGATTTTTTCCAAAACGGTAACGAGCTTTAAGGCTTCTTTGTCACCACCCTGACGGGCTTGTTTGGAATATTTGTTGAGCAATTTCTCCACCGTAGCCAAATCCGCTAGGGCCAATTCGGTGTTGATCACCTCAATGTCTTCGGTGGGATTGACGTGCCCTGCGACGTGTACGATGTTGTCATCGTTAAAGCAGCGAACAATATGCGCGATTGCGTCGCACTCACGAATATTGGCCAGGAACTGATTGCCCAGGCCTTCGCCTTTGCTAGCACCGGCAACCAGACCGGCAATGTCCACGAATTCCACGACAGCGGGAACGATGCGGGCAGGATGCACAATGTCGGCAAGCTGTTGCAGTCGGTTATCCGGTACTTCCACGATTCCGACGTTGGGTTCGATGGTGCAGAACGGATAGTTTTCGGCGGCAATGCCCGCCTTGGTCAGAGCGTTGAAAATAGTGGACTTGCCGACGTTAGGCAAGCCAACGATGCCACATTTTAATCCCATGATTTTTAATCCAAAAAGTTAATGCCTGCATTGTAGCATTGACAAGGTTGGTGCAAATGATACGAATCCTAAAAATTAAGATTTTTCCAATTGCGCCAACAATTCCTCACATTGATTCTCGTTGAAAAGTTTTATGCCATTCTGATGGAGTAATTCAGCCGTGACGCCTCGGCCGCTTTTGAGTGTTCCATTGAATTGTCCGTCATAAACCATATGCGTGCCGCAGGCGGGACTTTTCTCCTTCAAAATAGCATGGTGGGCACGATGTTGTTGAGCCATTCTCAGGCAAAATCGGCTTCCTTCGACGTACTGTTGTGTGCAATCTATGCCGTCGGCATTCTTTATTTTTGCTTGCCCGGCAAGAATATCTCCGGCTGTCATGTCCTTTTCAATTTCACAGGGTACGCGTGGTGTCGGAAGGCCTCCCGCGCACTCAGGGCAAATGGCAACAAGAGTAATGTTTTTGTTAACCAGGCAGGATAGATCGGCTACTTTACTCTGACCGTCATATCGAACCGGTTGTCCGAGCAGGCAGGCGCTCACCAAAACGACGTGATTATTCGCCACTTGTTTCCTGACCCTCTTTTTTGGGTTTGGGAGAACCGAATTTGGCGATGGCTCGTTGGACTCTTGCCATGTCCCCACAAGCGATATCATAAGTCGTTTTCAATGCCGCACTAATACACTCTTCAATCATGCTTTTGTGTTCAGCACTGGGGCTGTGAAGTACAAAATCAGCGACGGGTTGAGCCAGTCCGAGTGAACGGGGGTGACCGGTACCCAGACGTAGTCTCCAGAAGTTAGGCGTAGAGAGTTTCTCGGTAATATCTTTTAGGCCGTTGTGTCCAGCGTTTCCGCCACCTTTTTTCAGCTTCATGCATCCGGGCATTAAATCGAGCTCGTCATGAACCACTAAAATCTCTTCGGGCAAAATTTTGTAGTACAGGGCCAAAGCGACGACTGATTGACCTGAGCGATTCATATAGGTCAAGGGTTTTAATAACCAGATATCCTGTCCGGCCAGACGCACCCGAGCGATTTCCCCCAGAAAGTTTTTTTCCTCGTGGAAGAAAGCCCCTTCCCGTTGGGCAAGTTGATCCAAAAACCAAAAGCCGGCATTGTGTCGGGTATCAGAGTATTCAGGCCCGGGATTACCAAGGCCGACGATCAAACGAATGGCGGACATATTCAGCTAACTTTCAAAAATTGTTCGGTTATTGAATGGGGGAAGTTCAAATTCAAGTGTACGGTACACAAGAAAAAAGGGTGCCCCCTTAATCAGAGCACCCTTTAGCCCAGCATTGACTGAATGATTACTTGGCTTCAGCCGGAGCGGCAGCAGCCGGAGCAGCTTCAGCGGTAGCGTCAGCAGCGGCGTCTTCTTCTTCGTCTTCAACTTGAGCAACAACAGAGACCACAACCGGATCTTCGTTGCCGTGAACAACGGCGGAAACACCTTCGGGCAACACGATATCGGAAACGCGCATCGTGGTTTGAGCGGTCAAACCGGACAAGTCAACAGAGATGAATTCCGGCAAATCCTTCGGCAAGCAGCTGACTTCGATGGAGCTGCGAGCGTGGCTGACCAAGCCCTTGCTGATCTTGACAGCGGGGCTGTTTTCAGCGCCGAAGAAGTGCAACGGCACGCTCATGGTAACCGGTTCGTCGGCGTTAATGCGTTGGAAGTCAATGTGCATGACTTGGGGCTTGTACGGATGCATTTGGAAAGCACGCAAAACAACGAGCATATCCTTGCCATCCAATTCCATCGTCAGAATCGAGGAGTGGAACTTTTCCTTACGCAATGCGTAGAAAATAGGATTGTGTTCGAGCTCGATCGGCGTGGCCGCAACGTTGCCGCCGTAAACAATACCGGGCAACTTGTCGGCGCGGCGCAGACGGCGGCTCGCACCCGTACCTTGCGCTTGACGCGTGGTGGCGATGATTTTCATTTGTATTCTCCAAAAATAAAATTCCCGGGACGCGACCATCCACTAGGAACAAAAAAGATTGTCAAAAAACAATCGAGGACGCTATTGTACAGAATTTGTACAAAAAGGCGAGGAAACAAGTCCCTCGCCTGAAGTGATCGCCTTTAACGATTAATTTTCGAACAAGGCGCTCACAGAATCTTCACGAGCGATACGGGAGATCGTTTCTCCGAAAATATCCGCTACGGAAACTTGAGTGATCTTAGAGCACTTTTGAGCTTCTTCACTTAACGGAATTGTATCGGTGACCACCAGTTCATCCAAGTCGGAATTGGTAATACGTTCAATAGCCGGACCGGAAAGAACCGGGTGAGTGATGTAGGCGCAGACCTTAACGGCACCGCGTTCTTTCAAAGCCTTGGCGGCATGGAAAAGGGTACCTGCCATATCCACGATATCGTCGGTGATGATGCACGTACGACCGTCGACTTCACCGATGAGGTTCATCACTTCGGCCACATTGGCGCGCGGACGACGCTTATCGATGATGACCATGTCGGTATTGAGAGACTTGGCCATGGCGCGGGCACGAACCACACCGCCCACATCAGGCGAAACAACGACCGGTTTTTCGTAATTGCGATTCATCAATTCACGCAACAGAATCGGCGTGGCGTAGATGTTATCGACCGGAACATCGAAGAAACCTTGAATTTGGTCAGCGTGCAAGTCCATCGTCAACACACGATCCACTCCGACGGATTGGAGCATATTGGCAACAACCTTGGCGGAAATGGCCACACGAACAGAACGGGGACGACGGTCTTGGCGAGCGTATCCGTAGTACGGCATAACAGCGGTAATACGGCGTGCGGAAGCACGACGCAAAGCATCAACCATGATCATCAATTCCATCAAATTGTCATTGGTGGGAGAGCAGGTGCTTTGCAGAATAAATACGTCGCGACCACGAACCTTTTCACTGATTTCCACCATGACTTCGCCGTCGGAGAAATGACTGACGACAGCCTGACCAAGGGGAATATTGAGGTGTTCTGCGACAGCTTGGGCAAGTTTGGGATTGGCATTGCCCGTAAAGACCATGAGATTGTCCGGAACCATTGGGACCATGATATTGACTCGCCGAAAGTTAAGAAGAGAGAGCTCTTCGGTTAGTACACGGCGGTTCTTTTTAAAACCGCTTCGCAAAAAACAAACGGGAGCTAGCACAACAATGCTTGCTCCCGAAAGTTGGCAGGGGAGGAAGGATTCGAACCTTCGAATGCCGGAATCAAAATCCGGTGCCTTAGGCCAGCTTGGCGACTCCCCTACAAATTTTGGTTCAGCATGATAATGCTGACAACGTCGGGTGTATTTTAAGACTTTTTACCGAAAAATGTTTCCAATTCTCAGGTAAATCTTCAAACACCCGCTTCGCTTCACTTTCCTGCATCAGCGCAAATGCTGCTGAGCCGGAACCTGTTAAGCGGAATTGAGGCAACGTCGTTAATAACTTATTGACCTCAGGGTTCACAACTTTGACGATCGGTTCAAGATCGTTGTGTCCCAATCTCATCCAGTCACTCCACTCGTGAGCGGCGTCGAGGATCGACATTGTGACGTATTTCGTGTCCCTTGTCAAGTCAGGATGTGAAAAAATTTCGGCTGTGGGCTGATTGACCCCCGGCCAAATCACCGCAAACGGCATGACCGGCACTGAAATGGGGGATAATTTTTCACCGATTCCTTCTACCCAAGCGTTTGTTCCTAAGAGAAAGAACGGGACATCGGCCCCTAGTCCGGCAGCCAATGGCATCAGCTGCTCTTCGCTCAGGTGAAGATTCCAGAGTTTATTTAATCCCATCAGGGTCGTTGCAGCATCTGACGATCCGCCTCCCAGGCCGGCGCCGGCCGGAATACGCTTGATCACATCAATTTCAACACCGAGAGAGGTCGGAAAATGGCTTTGCAGAAGACGCGCGGCTTTTACGCAAAGATCTTTATCAATATCGCCGATGACGTCACCGGTTCTCACAATTTTTCCGTCCTCGCGCAAAGTCAGCTTTACGGTATCGCAAAGATCGACCAGAATGAAAACGGATTGCAATTCGTGGTAGCCGTTCGGACGTCGACCGACAATGTGTAAAAACAGGTTCAATTTCGCAGGAGCCAATAAATCAAGAGACATGATGACGATCTGAAATCAATAAAAGAATGGATAAGGCCGGAGAATCAATTGAGGCCTCTCTTTCAAAACGAATGCGTTTGGGTAGACCGTTTGTATCGTAGCTTTCGTAACGGATTAACCAACCGTTTTGTCGGATTTCTTTATAAGGTTTGAACTGCGGGGTGGTTTGAGCACTCACGCCCACAATGGGAGAGCCCTCAAGCCAATACTGCAGTCCCTCAACAGGGACGCTGAACCCCAGAGTTTGTATTAAAAGATTGTCAACATTATCAGCCCGATATTCAGGCCTGCCCACGGTTTGAAGGGAAACATCGGTATCAGACAATGTGATTCGCGCAATGGTGTTTCCTAAAGCAGTTTTTAAATCCAGGATGGTTAAGGGGGCGGAGGAATGGGTCAGAATGAATCGCCCGCTGTGATTTTCACGGTGTTGAGCCGATTCGGCTGATATGGAAAATCGTCCCTGCCAACTCTGTTGCAGATCAGGGGTGGAGAAACTCACGCATCCGCTCAAGAGTGTGATGAAAACTGCACCGGTCAAAAAGCTTCGAACGGACATGACAAAAAATCCTAAAACCGTAAATGAAGACGATCCATCAGGGAGTTAATGACAGGGTCATCAGCATTTTCTTTTAGCATCGGGCGCAAAATTTCCATGGCTTTGGCGGTTTGCCCCTGGGCTTGATATACCTCAACCAAGTGAAGCAAGATCTCTTTGTCATTTAGCTTTTTGACAGCCTTTTCAAGGAAATTCTGAGCTTGCTGAAGGTCTCCCTCTCGGAAATACAGCCAGCCCATGGAATCTAAGAAAGCGGCATTGTCCGGTTCCATTGCCAAGGCTTTTTCAATCAGAGGTCGAGCCTGTTTAAGCTTAATGTTATTGTCAATCCAGAGGTAGCCGAGGGTATTGTAAAAATCAGCCTCGTTAGGGTAGTAGCCGATGGCATCCTGCAAATATTTTTCCGCTTCATCGAGTTTTTTGAGCTCGTTGGCCATAATGGCACATTGGAATAGTAATGTGGCATTTTTCTTATCGGTTGCCAAAGCTTCTTTCATGGCTGAGTAAGCTTTTGTGGTCCGTCCGGCCTCATAAAGAATTTGGGCTCTTTTGTGTAAAAATTCCGTTTTAACTTTTCCCTCGACTTTCGTTTCGGCAAGGATATCGATTGCAGCATCATACTTTTTTTCTGCCGCTAAGCTTTGTGCGAGCAAAAGCCGGGATTGAGGGAAAAATTCGCTCGAGGAGTCGACTTGTTTAAACCAATCGGCAGCAGCCTCGTAGTGCCTCTGCTTATAGTCGATGATTCCGAGGGAAAGATAGGCACGGGGTAAGCGATCGAGCAGTACTTTTTGCTCTTTAGACAATCGTTCAAATGTCATCAGATATCGTTTGGTTTCGTCTGTCAGACCGACAGTGTCGCAAACGGTTGCAAGGGTAAAGGCCAGACTGGGTAAGGTTTGTGAAAAAGGTTCAAGAATTTGAATCTGTTTTTGCACACCGGTTTTATTTTGAGTCCGTGCATAGGCTTTGGCCAAGCCCAACTGAGCGTCATAGTCTTTGGGGTGTTTTTTTACGAATTGTTCCAGTATGGAGATGGCCTGAGACGCCTGTTTGGCCATCAAAATATCGGCATACTCGAGTAACGCAGAGGTGTTATCGGGAAGTTGTTGCCAGGCGAGTTTAGCGTAACGTTCAGCTTGTTCAGAATCGCCCGTTCGGCGGTAGAGTTTGGAAAGAGCCAGCGCAGCCTCCTTTCTGTCTTTACAAAGGGAGGCAAGGGGACGGACAAATGTCAGTACCTGTTGAGGCTGTTTTGTACCGATCTCTGCTTGTCGGGCCATGGCTTTGAAGCGAGACAACTTCTCGGATTCTGTTGAAGTCTGGGTCAAGAGCTCTTTGGCCCGAGCTAGCTGATTTTCACCGAGTTGACCCTGACGAAGCTCTGTCAATAAGTTAGCGAGGCGAGCATCAGAGTTTTCAGGGGACAAGTTTTCCCAAAGTTTGGCAGCTTCGCCTGCCTGCTCGAAGGCTAGTGCGCCGTCGGCAATTTCAAAGGCCCGTTTGGCTAAACGGGGATCCTTCGTTGTTCTCGCTGTTTGCATGTAGGTTTGAAAGGCGGTCGCAGGATCGTTTCGTTGCAGCGCAAATTCGGAGGCGATGATCTGAAACAACAAGCCCCCTGTTAATTCAACGTTGGGCAAAGTTTCTTTGGCCCAGCTGCTATTGATCAGACAAACAAGTGCGGCGGCTGAGCAAAGCGATTTTTTTAGGAAAGAAAGCTTAACTGGCATGGCTATATAATCCAACACAACCCAGCAATTGTACTGTTTTCCTCAGAAATTCAATGCAAACGAAACAATTCTCAAAGATTCTTATTGATTGGCAAAAAATTCATGGCAGACACAACCTGCCGTGGCAGGTTGCGCAACCTTATGCCCGTTGGATTTCCGAAATCATGTTGCAGCAGACTCAGGTAAGTACCGTCATTGAATATTTTGAACGATTTATGAGGCGCTTCCCGACGGTGCAGGACTTGGCTCAGGCCTCAGAAGATGAGGTGATGCAGTATTGGTCGGGGCTTGGGTATTACTCCAGAGCCAGAAATTTACATCGCGCAGCCAAAATAATCGTAGAGCAGCTGGACGGTCAATTTCCTCAAACCCGTGAGCAATGGGAATCTCTTCCGGGGGTCGGAAGAAGCACTGCTGCGGCGATTGTTGCATTCAGTTTCGGGGTAAGAGAGACGATTCTTGACGGCAATGTAAAACGTGTGCTGATGAGGATATATGCTTTGCAAAGCAGCGCAGATGATCGGCAAACCGTTAAAGAATTGTGGACTTTAGCTGAGAGTTTGTTGCCGCAACAAGATTTGGATGCTTACATTCAGGGATTGATGGATTTGGGAGCAACGATTTGTTCTCGCAATCCGAAATGCATTCTTTGTCCTTTTAAAGAGCGATGCAAGGCATTTAGTTTGGGACTGCAAAATGATATTCCCAAACCTAAAAAAAGAAGCCGACGCCCCCAACAGGAAAGAACTTTTCTGCTGATATGGTGCGAAGATCAATGTTTTTTACAAAAAAGAACGGGTAAAGGGGTTTGGAAAGGGCTTTACAGTTTGCCGGAGATGGATGCAATAAAAACAGAGGACGAAGTTCGGGATGTCGTTGAACAGATGGGATTGACGGTTAGAAATTCGCGTGAACTTGAGCCATTTCAGCACGATTTCTCCCATTACCGATTAATTCTGCATCCGGTGGCCGTTAACGTAACGTCTAAAGAAAATGCCTGTTTGCAAGGACGTTGGGTCGGACTGCAGGATTTACCGGATGTGGGGGTGCCTGCCCCCATCCGTTCTCTGTTGGAGTCATTCCTTGGTTAGGCTGCCTGAGACATTCCTTTAACCGGAGTTCTGGCTTGTCCGATAATGCGATGCCGGATAGCGACAGAGGGCATTTTTTGAGCAAAGTACTTGGCTAATGTTTCAGCGACATAAACCGATCGATGCTGTCCCCCGGTGCAACCGATAGAAACTGTCAGATAATGACGATTGGTTGCCTGATAACTGGGCAGCCACTTTTCAATAAAGTGGGTGATATCGCTGATCATTTCAACAGCGTCCGGTTGATTTTGCATGAAAGCGATGACCGCTTCGTCTTTGCCGGTCAGGGCGCGAAGTTCGGGGTCATAGTACGGATTGGGTAAATTACGCACATCAAAAACGAGGTCCGCAGCCGTAGGAATGCCGTGTTTGTAGCCGAAGGATTCAAACGTCAGAGTTAAGTCGGCGTGCGGAGCATCAGCAAAATCTTTCACCCAGGTTCTCAAAGTATTGCTTTGCAGATGGGTCGTATCCACGACCTGAGCTTGAACGCTATAAGGCTCCATCAGTTCGCGCTCTTTGGTGATCACTTCCGATAGAGTGAGCGTGTGTGTGTCGGAGCTGAAGCGAAGAGTGAGCGGGTGGCGCCTGCGGGTTTCGGAGAAGCGTTGAAGTAACTCAGGAGTGGATGCTGTTAAAAACAGAATCCGCACGTCCCAGTCTTTCTGAGCGTTGAGTTCCTCAATGAGTTTTTCCGGTTCATAACCTTCAAAATCGCTTCGAGCATCAATAGCGAAGGCAACATAATCTTGAGATTGCTGAAGTGTTTTGGCAACAGGAATCACAAAAGAAAGAGGCAGGTTGTCAATACAATAGTAGCCGCTGTCTTCTAATTGTCGGATAGCAACGGATTTGCCGGAGCCGGAAAGACCGGTAACGATGATGAGCTTCATAAAAGGTCCCCTACCAAACGCCAGACTATTCTAACGAAAACCTTAAGCGTTGTTTTCAACAGCAGCAACGACTAATGATTCCTCTTCTTCTTTTCGTTGCGCTTTGACTTCTTCGTTGAGCAGATCCCATTCATTTTCCAGAGCGTCTTCCTGAGACTCTCTGGCAAGAACCGTCGGTGCAGTCCAGTTCATGATAGTCGAGCAAATCTCGACGGCATTTTCAGCTTTTCTGAGATTGGCACATAACGCTTTGTTTCTCAACATGGCGATGCATTCGCGTAAGAGCGGTAGGAATTCATCGTCATTATCGGTTTTGGGCACGATCAGGAAAAAGAAAATATCAACCGGTTTATTGTCGTAAGGCGGAGGATCAATGTGAATGGGGCGTTGCAGCAATACGATCGTAATGAGGGGGCGTTTTAAACCTTCGATTTCACAGTGAGGTAAAGTCACACCTGCGCCGATGGCATTATTGCCAAGCCGCTCTCTGGCGTAAAGAGCTTCAAAAACTTGGGTGTGAGCAACGCCTGACATTTGAAAAGCCAAACAGGCCTCCTCGAACACCCGCTTTTTGGTTGCTCGTTGCATCGAGTTAAAAAAGATGACGTTTGATGAAGATAGATAAGGATATATCTGGTTCATCAAAAATCGGCGCGGAGACCCCTGCGTTTAGGCAGGGGAGGAAGCGCCGCCTCCTTTTGTCTAATTTCAGTTAAATACGTTTGACGTCTTTCGAGTAACCTCAGCTTTTTGTAACTGATGCCTGCTGAAAGCCTCCTTCCGTCCAGCTTTCGAACATCAAAACTGCCCGATGAACGACGAGCGAAGATAAAGGCTTCTTCTCCCTTACAGAGGACTTTGTCAAAGAGACGAAATCCCTTGACTTCGTACGGCGCTTGATTGCACTTGCGCACACCACCCTTCAGAATCGATAGCTTGTGAATCTGGCGGTTGTGACGTCTTGTCTGCTTCTGAAAGAAATAACTGCCGAGGCGCTTGGCTCTGAGATTTCCCGCTATGCAGAATGCATCGGCACAATGGGACTTCTCAATACCATGCGCAATGCGCGTATGTTTAGTGAGATAGCCGAAGGTGTTATGCACCTCAATTTCGGGATGTACCGCTTTCAAGCGATTAAACACTGTCCACCGCATGATACCCATGAAGGTCTCTGCTCTGAAGGATTGACCGCGTTGTTTTGTCAACTTGATCTCACCCCGATGCAAAGCTTTGTGGCATGTCTGACAAAGTGTGATCAGATTGTTGGGGGAGTCACCTCCTGTACGTCTGGTTTCCAGATGATGGACGTTGAGTACCGGATCTTTTGATTTCCCACGGCAATGCTGACAGACATGATTGTCTCTAAAAAGTACGTATTCACGTACATTCCAGAATCCTAATTGTTCGCCTTGTTGATAAGACTTGCCCTCAATGTCAGGATTCTTTAAAAGTTGCGTGTCAAACGCCGCCGTCTCCACGGTGATTTTGGAAATCGGAAGAATTCGAAGAATTGCTTCAATGCGTGAAAGGTGGGCATTGATACGATTTTCCACTGACGGAGCAAGCCAGCCTTTGCGCTTGCTGTGGATGCGGTTGTCAAACCGAGGTGCGCGATAGCGCGTCTTGCGGTTTCGACGAGAACGCCGAAGCGCAAGGCGTGCGGAAAGCAGGTCTGTAATATCCTGACGCAGTTCAACTTCGGATGCGTACAGTTCTGCCTTAGTGCTAGAAGCAGAAAAACCGACGTGTTTGTATCCGGTATCAACACCAAGAGTCACGGGTTGCTTGGTTTCACCGGTGGCAATCGTCAGCTGAATGGTAAAAGGCGTACGCCTGATGACCACCGCTTTTTTCTCTTTGAGCAAACGACGAGCTTTTGCCGGTGAACACGGCATAAGAGGTTTCGCCCGTTTGTTTAAAACAAATACTCTCAAGTTTTGTCTCCACGGTCTTTCGACCGGTTAAGATCCTTCGCCAATGTTGGAAGGAGTTTGTTATCGGCAGCACCGCTCCGACCTCTCAGAGCTTTTAACCACCGACCGCAGAGCGCGGAACTAGGATCGACATCCCGCGGTGCCTATATATTCCCAACCAACGTAGTCTGCTGTAAGGCAGACTGAGGCTAGTCAACCAGAGGCTTTTTCAAGCCTCGGCCTTCAGGCCGAGGTAGTTGACTACATGGTAAAGGTTGTACCTAAATAGGCACGACGCACCGCTTCGTTAGCAATGATGTCCTTCGGGTGCCCACTGGCCAGAACCCCTCCATCACAGATAATGTAGGCGTGGTCACAAATGCCTAACGTTTCACGAACATTGTGGTCAGTGATCAATACACCGATTCCGCGGTTTTTAAGGAAACGGATAATGCGTTGAATTTCAATGACGGCAATCGGGTCAACGCCGGCAAAAGGTTCATCAAGCAAAATGAACTTTGGTTCGGCGGCCAGCGCACGGGCAATTTCGGTGCGTCGTCTTTCACCGCCCGATAAACTCATCGCGGGGTTCGTTCTCAGACGAGAAATTTGCAACTCATCGAGCAAATCATCGAGTTTTTTATCAATGGCGGCCCTTGTGTAGCTCTTGCCGTTTTCATCGTGCTGCAGCTCTAAAATGGCACGAATATTTTCTTCTACCGTCATCCGACGGAAAACAGAAGCTTCCTGGGGCAGATAGGACACGCCCATTCTGGAACGTTTGTAAATGGGTAAGTGAGAGATGGACTGACCATTTAACTCGATCGTGCCTCCGTCGGAGACAATCAAACCGACCACCATGTTAAAGGTTGTGGTTTTACCGGCACCGTTCGGTCCGAGAAGTCCGACTACTTCACCGCTTTTGACTTCTAAAGAAACATCCTGAACGACCCAACGGCTGCCATATCGCTTTTTTAAACCAACGGCACGAAGTGTATTGGCAGCAGAAACCGAAGCGACTTCCGAGGCTTCATTTTCTTCGTTTGATTGTTCTTCAAGTGATTGCACTTTAATTTCCGTTTTTTCTTCTGTGGTCGGCACGGTCATTCCTTTTATCGTTTGTGATCTCAGCGGGCTTTATTGCGAGGGGCAATAACAGTACTGGCCCGACCGCTACTGCTGCCTTGAATAATTGTACGTGAGCGAACCGTATCGTAAACAATTTTATTGCCGCGAGCTCGGTCTTTGACGATACCGTTTTCAGAACGCTCGACAACGGCCTTACCCGTTAACGTTACGATACCGGTACGTTCTTCATAAACAATTTCCTGAGCTTGCCCGGCAATCCATTCTTCAACACCCTTGACCTTCTGATCCCGACGCTGACGGAACGTGGCGACATTGCCTGTAAGGGTTGCCTTGCGATAACCGGTAGAGGTTTCCTGCAAGATGAGTTTTTGGCCGGTCAATCTCATCGTGCCCTGGTTTACATGGACAGATCCCGTATAGGTGGCAATCTGTTTGATTTCATCACCAAAGAAATGATCTGCCTGAATTTCAATCGGTTGTTCCCGGTCCTTTGTTTCTGCCTGAGCCAAAGGCAAGGCCAGAGCCAAAACAAAAGCGGCCAGTAAGCATCGTTTCATGTTCAGTCCTATTTGAGTAAATTCTTCGAACCGCTTCTCGGTTCGATCACGGTGGTTACACGACTTTTGAGCTCAACAGTACGAGACATATTGTCAAACACCATGCCGGTGCCGCGGGCTCTATCATTGCCGCTGAACATCTCCACAACATCATCGCTCACAAATCGGTTGGTATCGGGATATACCGTCATGCTTTGAGTTTCTAGGCGGCTCGCAGCGGTATTGCCGCTTGCTGCTCGAGAGACAACAACGTCACCCTCGAATACAAAAGTTTCTCCCGCATCGGTACTGCGCCCTTTGAGCGCTTCGGCATGTGTGATAGGTTCATCGGGCGAAACCGTTGTGGCACGAGGCTTCACCATTAAAATGGTGTCGTTGGAATAGTGCATGAATTCAGCGGCCTGCAGCCGAGTTTGAGCAACGCCTTGCTCATTGAAATCAATAATTGTTGTGTCTGAGGCAATAAAATCCGGAGAGTCCTCGCTTGGGACATAGCGCAAATTGCTGAAAGTAGCCTGCATGGCGTACCAGTAACTGGCAGCAATGAGGATCAGCAACAAAACAATGGCAATGATGGCGGTCAGTCTTTCGCGCATATTTCTCTCAAATCAATAGCGGTGTCGAGCCTGGGGATCAGGGTGTAAAAACATTGTTTCAATCGTATTTTCCCACTTCCCTTGGGCTTTTAAAATATATTCGGCGAGCTCTCTGACAGCACCGGCTCCTCCGGGGTGTCGGCTCTTGAAGTCAGCTAAGTGCTCGATTTCCTCTACGGCATTACAAGGGCAGGCTTTAAGTCCTACCTTTTGGATCACCGCATAGTCAGGCAAATCATCACCGATGTAGGCGATCTCTTGGGCGGTGAGCAAGGTGTCAGAGAGCAACTGCTCGAGCCCTTTGACCTTATCACGCTGCCCCTGGAGTACGTTTGTAATGCCCAGTTCTTGCGTGCGTTTTTTAAGGATTTCTGAGCTTCTGGCTGTCAAAATCGCTACGTCAATACCGTTGGCGAGCAGCATTTTAATGCCTAAACCGTCTTTGACATCAAAAGCTTTAAAAAGTTCGCCTTCATTGCCGATATAAATTTTGCCGTCGGTTAAGACACCGTCGACATCACAAATCAACAATTTAATTTTTTGAGCCTTTTGCAATAACGTCATAATACTTTCGCCGTCATCAGGTCATGGATATGCAGAGCGCCGATCAAATGATTTCCTTCGTCGACAACCAGTAATTGGTTGCAAAGCGATTGATCGAGAATGTGAGCCGCTTCGGCAGCAAGAGCCGATTGAGCAATCGTCTTGGGCGAAGGAGTCATAACATCGGCGATACAGATGTTGCGAATATCGCCTACTCTTTCAATCAGACGCCGTAAATCGCCTTCTGTAAAGATGCCTTTCACACAACCGTCCTTGTCAACGATAGCGGTCATGCCGATTCGTTTAAGTGTAATTTCACGAACGGCATCCAAAACCGAGACACTGTCCAAAACGCTAGGAACTTTTTCACCTTTACGCATGACATCGCCCACATGGATCAAGAGGCGCCGTCCCAGTGCACCGCCCGGATGAGAGCGGGCAAAGTCATCAGCCGTAAATCCTTTGGCTTGAAGACAGGCGACGGCAAGCGCATCACCGAGTGCCAAAGTGGCCGTTGTGCTGGTGGTCGGAGCCAGACCTAAAGGACAAGCCTCCTGTCTGACGCCGACATCGAGATGAATGTCGGCGTATTTTGCCAGAGCGCTATCGGGGGCACTCGTCATGGCGATCAGGGGGGTTCCTTCACGTTTGATCACGGGGACAATTGTCAGGAGTTCATTTGTCGTGCCGGAATTGGAAATGGCGATTAAAACGTCATTGCGGGTAATCATGCCGAGGTCACCGTGGGCGGCCTCACCCGCATGAACAAAAAAGGATGGGGTCCCGGTTGATGCGAGAGTAGCCGCAATTTTGCGGCCGATATGACCGCTTTTGCCGACACCGGAGACCACTACTCTGCCCTTGCAGTTTAAAAGACATTGCACGGCATCCAAAAACTTTTGCCCTAAACGATCGGCTAAATCCGTTAAAGCCTGAGCTTCATGCTTTAGCACCGTACGGGCCAGATTCAGCGTTAAATCGTTTGTATGTGCATGTTCAATCATTTTTCTAGGAATCCTTTTTCAATACCTTGATTTCAACAAGCGTCGAAATCAGTGATTGAGTATCTTTGATAAAAATTGTACGGCCCGTTCACTTCGGGGCTTTGTGAAAAATTCCTGAGTCGGGGCGTTTTCCAGAATTTGACCGTTTTCCATGAAAAGGACGCGATCGGCAACTCGTCGAGCAAAGCCCATTTCGTGCGTGACGACCATCATGGTCATACCGTCCTGGGCCAATTCAACCATCACATCGAGCACTTCATTGATCATTTCAGGATCAAGAGCTGAGGTCGGTTCGTCAAAGAGCATACAGACCGGATCCATGGCAAGGGCACGCGCAATGGCCACACGCTGCTGTTGACCACCGGAGAGTTGGCCTGGGAATTTTAGAGCATGTTCGGACAGGTGCACGCGATTGAGCAAATTGAGTCCTCGTTCGGTTGCCTCTTCACGACTGCGCCCTAAAACTTTCATCTGAGCCAAAGTGAGGTTATCGATAATAGACAGATGAGGGAACAACTCGAAATGCTGAAAAACCATTCCGATGTGCTGACGCAGCTTCGGCAAATTTGTTTTCGGATCACCGACATCGATGCCGTTGACGATAATTTTGCCTTCCTGAAAGGCTTCCAAACCGTTCACAGTTTTGATAAGTGTGGACTTGCCCGACCCGGACGGTCCGCACACTACAACAACCTCGCCTTTCTCCACACTGGCCGTGCAGTCTTTGAGAACCTGAAAGTTCTCGCTGTACCACTTGCTGACGTGTTGGATTTCAATCATTGCCATTGTTTACTCCTGGTGAGACTTGGCACTGAAATCAGGTTTACGGCCCTCTTCAAAAGCCAGACAAGCTTGTTTGGCTTCATCACTGTCGAGACGCTCAGACAGAATTTTGTGTTCAAGTTCCATGGCTTGGCGAATGGCTTGCCCTTGTTGCATTCTCAAAAGAGCTTTGGTTGCGCGAAGGCTGCCCGGGGGCAGTTTTGTCAATCGTGCTGCTCGAGCCAGTGTTTCCTTGAGGACGTCTTCGTCTTTAAAGACAGTCGTGACAATTCCCATTTGCAATGCTTCTTGAGCCGAAATCGGTTCACTCAAGAGCAGTTTTTCCATCGTTTTCTTGATGCCGGCTTTTTCGCACAGGCAGTGACTTAAACCGAATTCCGGGGACAATCCTAAAGCAGTAAAGGGAACGGAGAATAAACTTTTTTCTCCGCAATAGACCATGTCACTGTAGCAAAGAATGGCCACTCCCAATCCGACGGCCGGGCCCTGCACGGCTGAGAGCACCGGTTTGTCAAAAGCAATCAGAGATTCGATTAAAGCATCATAGGCTTTTTGAGTATCGGCTGTTCTGTGAAGAGTCTCTTCCAAATCGGCTCCGGCACAAAAAACACCACCTTCACCGCTGATAACCACACAACGGACGTCTTCGTCTTTTTGGGCTTGAGCCAATACCTCTACACAAGTTAAACACGTGGCTGCATTGAGTGTGTTGCGTTTGGCAGGTCGGGTGATGGCAATGTGACAGACCCCATTTTGTACTTGAACGGTTAAATCCGACATCTCGTTCCTCATAAATTCAGTGTAAATGTGACGAATGTGTCATCGAGTGTTTCGTCATCGTGGCAAACAAAGCCTAAAGATTGCATCAGGGCATACATGGCATCGTTTCCTCTGAGAACATAACCGATCAGAATGGAAATATGCATGCGCTTGGCTTGTTCAATGAGTTCCTTCATCAGCAAGGAGGCCAATCCGCGTCGTTGCCAACTGTCTTCAACCACTACCCCGAATTCTGCAAAGCTTGTTCCGGGCATCCGTTTAAAGCGACTGACAGCTCGGATCGATTCTGGCTCTTCCGGGTCGCAAGCGATGATGGCGACTTCACGGTTGTAGTCAATGTTGGTAAGTTCGACAATTTTTTCGCGAGCCAACTCATTTGAGGAAATGTGCAGACGCAGATACGTCGTTTGAGGAGACAGACGCATCAGGAAATTTCTTAAGGCGTCATAGTCCTGCGCTCTGATACTACGCAGTGTGACAAAACCTCCTTTGATCTCACGCCAGGAAGGATCAATCCAAGTCTCAGGTGCCAAGGTAAGGTGAGAGGCTAAAGAATCTTTGTCAAGTTTGTTGGGCGAAATGCCGATATGAGCATCAAGCGCAATACAGCCGCCATCATCAATTAACAACGGGTCAATAGTCAGGTTTCGAATGAGCGGATAGTCGGTGACTAACTTAGACACCCTCATCAAAATCTGAACAAGTGCCTCTTTGTTTGCAGGCGGTAAGCCTCTGAAATTCTCTAAAAAGGCACTGACCGTCGGTTTTCCAATCAGTTTTTGTGCAAGCGGTTCCGTTAAAGGTAAGAGCTCACAGACTTCGTCATGGTAAATGTCGCCCATATGGCCGCCCGCCCCGAAAGAAATGACCGGGCCGAAGCGAGAGTCTGTATGAACGGAAATTTTGACTTCCCGACCGTTGGGTTGACGAATATACCGCTGGACAAAAAGTCCCTCCAATTGAGCATAGGGGGCTTTGAGCTCAAGATCTTTCAAAATCTGACGGCTTGCCTGAATGACTTCATTTTCATCACGTAAATCCAAACACACTCCGCCCACATTGCTCTTGTGAACCACGCCTTTGGCAATAGCTTTGATGACCACGGGGAACCCCAAGGTTTTGGCGGCATCAATGGCTTCAACAGGAGACTTCACCAAAATGCCTGAAGCCGTCGTTAACCCTAAACAAGCCAAAAGGCGTTTGGTTTGAATTTCATTTAAAGTGAAATTTTCTTTTTGTTGGTTCTCTTCCAGTATCTGACGAATAGCGCTGTCGTCGGCCGGTAAAGTCACATTGCCGTTGGCGATCGTGCCGGCAAGATATCGTTTGGACTGGGCAAAATGAGCCATCCAGGAAAAAGCTTTGACTGCAGTTTCAGGGCTCTTTAACACCGTGATCGGATGGTTTTTGAGTCGGGCCTTGGCTGCAATGGTCTGAGACTCACCGATCCATGCAGTGATGATAGGTTTAAAACTCGCATCGGTGGCATAAGCAATAGCGTCGCAAACTCGCTCCAAAGGGGCAGCAAACGTCGGAGCCGTCACAACAACGATGGCATCAACGTTTTCGTCTTTATTGAGAGCATCAACAGCAAGCTTAATTCTTCTCGGATCCGCATCGGCCCAGAGATCCACAGGATTGGTCATGGGCAGAGGGTTGTCAAAGATCTGGTGCAACTTCTCAGTTGTTTGGCGCGACAATGTGGCGATTTTTACGTCACAGCCGGAAGCTGCATCGGCCGCTAATACGCCGAACCCGCTGCCGTTACTGATGATGCCGATACGGTTGCCGCGAGGCAAACGGTGCTGACAGAAAATTTCAATTGCTGAAAGCATCTCTTCCAAGCCGTAAACACGGATGGCTCCGGCCCTTTCCAAGAGTGCATTGAAAACATTGTCGTCACCGGCAGGAACGCCCATACGGGTAGCAAGCAACTGAGAGGCCTGAAGACTCTTGCCTCCTCGTAAAACAATGACCGGTTTGTGTTTGCAGGCTTCACGAACAGCCGAGAAAAATTCTCTGGGATTGCGGATGCCTTCGACGTGCAAGACAATGACGTTTGTTTGTTTATCCTGAGCGAGGTAGTCAATAATTTCACTCATTGAAACGTCAATTTCATCACCGGTATTCACTAAGGTAGAAAAACCGATATCACGGATTCGTTGAGAAGCCAAAAGCGATGTGCCGATAACCCCTGATTGGCTTGCAAAAGCGACATTGCCGGCCTGAGGTAAATCAGACCAATAACTGGCATTGAGACCGATTGACGGGCGCATGATGCCGAGGCAGTCGGTGCCGATCAAGCGAAGCCCGAGCGATCGTGCCTTGTTGACGATTGAGGCCTGCCAACTGGGATTGGATGTGACCGAAGGATCACTTGGAGCTAAAACAACCCAACGGGTTCCGTGGGAAGCAATATCTTCGAGCAAACGTTCGATGGTTTTGCTCGGGACAGCCAAAATCGCCAGATCGATTTTGTCTTCAATGCTCTTAATACTGGGGTAGCACTGAAAATCACCGATATAACGGTACTTCGGGTTGACAGGGTAGACCCGACCCTTGAAGTTTGATTGGATCAGATTTTTCCAAAGCGTTGTCCCTCGCGAATTTTCGCGGTCGCTGGCACCAATGATGGCGACCGTTTCCGGGGCTAAAGCTGAGTGGAGTCTATTCGATATATCCATTCGAAATCTTTCAGAAATCTTACTAACAAAATTAACCTACCAATTGTACTCAAAAAAGGTCTAACTCCCTATTTTTTCGTAAGAAAATGTTTGATTTTCAGATGAAGATGAAAAGCGTGCTTTGCTACAATTAAAAAATGGTTCGAGTCTTTCACAAGCTCGCCATCACTCTGATAGACGCGTTATTTCTGAGTTTTTTTATGAAAGTCAACGGCATTCCCACTCGCACGATTTGGTCCGTCGATCACGGACAGGCTATCGGCATTATCGATCAAACGAAACTTCCGTTTGAATTTAAAAAGGAAACGCTTCGTGATTGGAGGCAGGTACGAGAAGCCATTGCAACCATGAAGGTTCGCGGGGCGCCCCTGATCGGAATCGCTGCTGCCTGGGCTATGGTTTTGGCCATACGAGATAACGCTCAGGATGATTTTATCCACGAGGTCAGAAGCGAATTGATTGCAACCAGACCGACAGCGGTCAATCTGCAGTGGGCGGTTGATCATCTGGTCAAAAAAGTTATGCCGTTGCCGGCTAAAGATCGCCTGCCGGTGGCATACCGGGAAGCCGAAGAGATGACCCAAGCCAATGTTTTGGCCAATCGGGCAATCGGCACGCACGGTGCAAAAATCATTGCGGAGCTTTATGCCAAAAAACGCGAACCGGTCAATATTCTTACGCATTGCAATGCTGGGTGGTTGGCAACCGTTGACTACGGTACTGCTCTGTCAGCCGTTTATATTGCTTTTGAGCAAGGAATTCCTTTACACGTGTGGGTTGATGAGACTCGCCCGCGTGAGCAAGGCTTACTGACAGCTTGGGAGTTAGCCGGGGTCGGTATTCCTCACACGGTCATAGCCGATAACGCAGGCGGCCATCTGATGCAGCACCGGGAAGTCGATGCCGTGATTGTGGGAGCGGATCGAATTACGGCCATTGGCGACGTAGCCAATAAAGTCGGGACCTATCTGAAGGCTCTGGCGGCTAAAGACATGGACGTGCCGTTTTATGTGGCCGCTCCTTCCTCAACCATTGACTGGACGATCCAAGATGGCAAGCACGGGATAGAAATCGAAAATCGATCCGGTGATGAATTGCGATTTATTCGTGGTCTGGACAAGAAAGGTCATCTTGCAGACATTCGCCTGATGGATGCACAAACCAATGTTGAAAATCCTGCATTTGACGTGACTCCTGCCAGGTTGGTGACGGGTATCATCACCGAAAGAGGAGTCTGCGCCCCTGAATTTCTTACGCGTCTTTTCCCTGAAGGGGCACGCAAGCATGCAAGAAGTTAATGTGACTGATATGACCGACTTAAAGCGGCTAGTCATTGAGACAGCCCGCCGCATGAACGCTTTGGGAATTAACGTTAACAAAAGCGGAAATGTCTCGGCGCGAGCGTCTCTGGATGGGTTGGACGGATTTTTCATTACTCCGACGGGGATTGATTACGACGCTCTTGAGGTTGAGGATATTGTTTTTATTGCATTGGATCAATCAGTCCGTTCGCAAATTCCGAATAAACGTTTGCCTTCGAGTGAATGGCTCATGCACGAGAGAGTCTACTGCCAACGAGCCGATGTAAAGGCAATCGTACACACTCATTCGGTTTATGCCACGGCGCTTGCCTGTCAGGAGCTCGGTATTCCCGCTTTTCACTACATGGTGGCTGCGGCCGGAGGCGACCGCATTGATTGTGCACCCTATGCGCTTTTCGGCTCCGAAGAATTAGCCGATAAGGCTTCTGATGCGTTGAGACAAAGAAACGCCTGTCTTTTATCCCACCATGGAGTCTTGGCCTGCGGGAAAGATTTGTCGGGAGCTCTGAAACTGGCTCATGAAGTGGAAAATCTTGCTCACATGTATACGTTGACACGAATGCTCGGGGAGCCCAAAATACTCACTTCCGAACAAATGGGCGAAGTGTTGGAGCGCTTTCAAACATATGGACAACAACGATAAAGAAAATTCAATTCCCCGTTGGCTCAAGCCCGACGGAAGCCCCGTCTCCTGCACGGAAAAAGTGATGGTTCTGAATGAAAATTACGAAGAACTCAGAGCGATGCTCAAAGACGCTCTGGAAGATGCTCTCGTATTGGGGTGCTCTGAGTCGCAGGTTCGCTCCAGTTTTCATGACCTGATCGATCAAATTCAGACCGACATTAAAGAAAGTCAGCGAAATCCTTAATGTTTCGGTGTCCTACTCAAAGCCAACCACAAAGCAATGAGTGCACAAAGAGCCGCGGTAGCATAAAAACTTTCAAAATAGTGGTTGAAAACATTGTGGATGAAACCGAAGATCAGCGGCAGGAAAATGGCGCCCGCAAAGGTAAAAAAGAGTGTGCCGCCGGTTGCGACTCCCGCCTTACCTTCAGGAGCAATTCGAGCAACGTGGGCTAAGTACACGCCGTTCCAACCGATTGCCGAAGCTCCTAAACAGAAGCACACCGCCAGTAACAAAAAGGTTGAAGTCTCTGGGGTGAAAAATCCGACACCAACCAACATGCCGGCCATTAGAAAACCAAGGATTGACAGCGTGATTCGAGGCGAATGAATTCGGTCGGCAAAAATCCCCCAAAACAGACGTCCGCACATCCCTCCGATACTGGCAGCACTCAATGCCATCCCGGCTAAAACAATCGGCATGCTGATATCTTCAACCATAAAAGAGACGATGTAGCTGAAGACGCACATTTGAGTGCCGTTATAGACGAAAGAAACGATGCACATGCGGCGCAGTCCGGACTGCGTTGTGACCAATCGCAAAGCGTTTAAAACCGTATGGATGCTAAAGCGTGATTGGGGATCAACGTGATCATCAAGTCTACTGCGATGATAAAGAACCAGTAAGGCCACACAAAGGGCAATCACGGCCATGGTGTGCGGGCCTGCCTGCCAATCATCAGCCCAAAGCGCAACAGAGGGGACGATGAAGCCAGCCAGTGCACTGCCTAACGGGACGGCTGTTTGTTTCAGAGAAAAAACAAATCCCATTTTTTCTTTCGGAACCGTGTGGGCCAGAATGTCACTGGAAGCCGGTGTAATGGGGCCGTAGCTTAAGCCCAACAAAAGAGCTCCGGCACAGATGCACCAAAAGTTTGCAATTGAACTGAGAATTAAGCCGATTGCTGCCAGAATCAGACAACCTTGTGAAACATGAATACCGCCGTAACGCGTGACCATGGTGCCGCCGGCCACCGCAGCAAACGCTGCACCGATGTAAATAAAACACACGTAAGTGCCGATAAAGGAGCTGGGCATGCCGATCGCGGCAGCCACAAGCGGAGCAATGGCCGACAAGGTTACCGTACTGGCCGTGGCGACCGATTGGATAGACATCGTGGAGACTAGAGCCAGGTGAACAACAGACATTTTGTGTTTCCAGTGATAACTTTGAAAATATTGTAGAAGAATTTGTCGTTTATCAGCAGATTAAATGAGAATAGAATCTGAAAGTAGGTCAGCAGGAGGATCAGTGAATGAAGATGTTAAAAGCTCTCAAAGTGGGTACTGTTTTGACGGTTGCCCTCATTTTGGGCGGATGTGCCCATCCGGATCTGATTGATCTTGGAGAGCCCGAGGGGGCGGTTGTGACCGAGTTGGGGACACCGGACTCGAAGATGGTAGAGCCTGACGGCAGTTTTATTTTGGTTTATTCCATGCAACCCTTCGGTCAGGAAGTCTATTGGATGCGATTTGATAAAGACGGCCGTTATGTTGGAAAAGAGCGGGCGATGAATGAAGAGCATTTCAAGTTGGTTGTACCCGGCAAACACACGAAGGCCGATGTTTATCAAATGTTCGGACGTTGTGCTCAAGAGTATGAATTCCGACTTCAGGATCAAACCGCTTTTATGTATCGGTTTGAAGATGTCGGCAGTATGGACATGGCTTTCTGGGTACAGTTTGATCTCAACGGAGTCGTGACGGAAACCGCTGTCACACAGGATCCGTGGGATCACGACGGAGATTGGTTGATCGGTATTTAGAAAAAATTGAACTTATAGAAAAACCAACGGGAGCATTGAAATGCTCCCGTTGTGGTTAGAAGAGATTCAAAATCTATTCCTTAGCCGGTTGCGGATTGCGCAGACGGATATGCAGTTCGCGCAATTGCTTTTCTTCCACCGGAGCCGGAGCGTTGGTCAACAAGCATTGAGCACGCTGGGTCTTCGGGAATGCGATTACGTCACGGATGGACGGAGCGCCTGCCATAATCGTGACGATACGATCGAGACCAAAGGCGATACCGCCATGGGGAGGCGCACCGTATTGCAAATTATCGAGCAGGAAGCCGAACTTGGTACGGGCTTCTTCCGGACCGATATTCAAAGCGGCGAACACCTTGCTTTGGATGTCTGCGCGGTGAATACGGATGGAGCCGCCACCGATT
>ERZ827186.481-NODE-481-length-47792-cov-10.255714_pt1 | contig 47792 bp, 43 predicted proteins | sample MGYA00519918_ERZ827186 | MGnify/ENA primary metagenome ERZ827186 (study PRJEB31778, sample SAMEA3449275) | human gut metagenome | biome: human gut; feature: human-associated habitat; material: faeces | place: United Kingdom | collected 2010/2012 ...
CGCCTGCCATGGTTTTCAGCGCTGCAATATTGGAAGTGAGGTTCACAAGGTTTGCAGGCAGCAAACCGTTATTCAAAAATGAGTAATCGAATTTTCTCATGCAGCACCAGCCTTTCTGCATATAATTATAGCATATTATATGCAGAAAAGCAAGGGTTTATCCGTATTATCTGCATATGTTTTGAACAAATATATGCAGATAATACATAGGCATACGGAAATACGGCACAATAGCTGCCGACACTTGAAGCCTTATATATAGCTGCCGACACTTCCTTATATAATATATCCCGAAAAACGGACGGCAGACCGCACAATTTGCCGCCTTAAGAGGCTTAGTATCGGAAAAAACGCAAATGCGATTGCGTAAAACGACAAAAGCCTGCCGCAGGCGGCTGTTGACCGCTGCGGCAGACTTTTTATTTAATTACAGAAATACACACATACAGCTTTTGGTTTTTTTGCATTTGCTCCTGACCTTTACAGCCCTTACAGCATCAATCCGGCAGGTACAGCACGCTTTCTATGCTTTCGCCGGCCTCCAGCCTTTGCTCAAGAGCATCATATTCCGGCTTAATTGAGCCGAAATTATTATAGTATGAGCTCTCGCAATGAAAAAATTCCTCTATAAGCTCAAGCTCCCTTAAGGCGGTGTCCGTTTCGCCCTTTTCCATATGCTGCTTTACAATATCCAGCATTTTGTTGCAAAGTATTCCCATATCCCGCTTTGCCGCACTCGATATACTGCTTCCGACACCCGCTTCAAGGTCGCTGTTCCAGCGGATAATTACCTCCGCCGACTGCCGGAGGCGGTCGTAGTTCATCTGCGCAAGAGGCTCCCCGGTGGCAATGCTCATGGCATAATCCCGATACAGCACATAAAGCTCGCCGCTTTTTGCGCCCTGCTCGGTTTTGCCGGAGGGGTCCTTTTCCATAAGCCCGCGGTAATATTTCTCTCTTTGATGCGCCTGCTCATAGGTAAGCTCCTGTATTTCAACAGGGGTCTTATTATAATTTTCCGCCTCAAGGGAGGACATTTTTCTGCCTGCAAGCACCCTATCCAGCAGCTGCTTGGCCTTTTGCGATTTTGCCTGCGGAACGGTGATATGCTCGTCCTTGGCGTACCGCTCTTTTCTTTGCCTGACTATTTTTCTTTTTAATGCAAGCGACTGCATGCCCGCCGGGGCTTCCTTTACCGGGGTGCTGACCGCCGGAACAGTGCTGCATTCCGCCGTGGGAACGGCAAGATTTTGATTTTTATCCTTTGTATTAACCGTGGAAACCGTAATGCCGACGGCGAATATTATAAGCATGCCAAACGCAAGCGCTGCAAGCGCCGTAATAAGCCTTTTATTCATGGCTTCGCCTCCCATAAACGCATATTGCAGTTATAAGCCGTTGCTTTAACGCTAATTACCATACCGGCATCACCCTTTCCTGAATAAAGGGTACCATACGGCACAGGCAATGTCAATATATGCAAGGAAGATTTTGCAACTGTTTTACATTTGTTTTGCCTGAAGCAGACTTTGGCTTAAGCTAAGACAAGCAAAAGCCCCCGCACTCCGCAGCAAGGGGCTGCGGTGGTACAGAGGCTTTGGGTTATGCATTATTCAAAAGAGGGATATTTAATGCCCTGCGCGGGTTTGGCAGTATATGCAGCGGTATACGCCCTCGCTGCTGTCGGTAAGGCGGAAAACATGGTCAAGCTCCTGCTCGGTGGAGGTTATACAGCGGGGATTTTTGCAGAAGACCACATTTACAAGCTCCTTGGGAAGCTGCACGCGCTTTTTCTCCGCCACGACGCCGTCCCTTATGATATTTACCGTTACCTCGGGGTCAACAAAGCCCAGAGCGTTTATGTCAAGGTCAAAATCGGAATCGATCTTGATTATATCCTTGCGCACCATGCGGCGGCTTGGAACATTTTTTATAAGCGCAACGGAGCAGTCCAGACTGTCCAGCCCCAGCAGCTTATATATCTCCATTGCCCGCCCTGCGTTTATATGATCAATGACTATACCGTTTCTTATGGAATCCACCTTCATTGTTTACACCTCCAAAAGCTTTAATATAAGCGCCATGCGCATATATTTACCGTAGAGCACCTGCTTGAAGTAGCAGGCGCGGCTGTCCTTATCAAGGGAGACGCTCATTTCGTTTACACGGGGCAGCGGATGCATTATGCAAAGGTCGCTCTTGGCGTTTACCAGCCGCTCGGGGCGCAGAATGTAGCTGTCCTTAAGGCGCAGATAGTCCTCCTCGTTGAAGAAGCGCTCCCGCTGCACACGGGTCATATACAGCACATCCAGCCCAGGCAGCGCCGCGTCAAGATCGGTGGTCTGCACAAATTCAATGTTGTTTTTTTCCAGGATATCCCGGCGCACATAATCGGGAAGCTGAAGCTCGCGGGGGGATACCAGCACAAAGCGCACGCCCTCGTATCTGGAAAGCGCGGCTATGAGGGAATGGACGGTGCGCCCGAATTTGAGGTCGCCGCAGAAGCCCACGGTGATATTGCCCAGCCTGCCCTTTTCTTTATATATTGTGAGCATATCGGCAAGCGTCTGCGTGGGGTGGTCGTGTCCGCCGTCCCCGGCGTTTATAACGGGCACGGAGGCATTCACGGACGCCACCAAGGGCGCGCCCTCCTTATAGTGCCGCATGGCGATTATATCGGCAAAGCAGGAGATAACCTTTGCGGTATCCGCCACGCTTTCCCCCTTGGAGGCCGAAGAGCTTTGCGCATCGGAAAAGCCCAAAACATTGCCGCCCAGCTCATACATTGCCGCCTCAAAGCTCAGGCGGGTGCGGGTGGAGGGCTCGTAAAAGAGAGTGGCCAGCTTTTTGCCGCGGCAGCGGCTGCTGTATTTATCCGGCTGCGCCATGATGTCGCAGGCGGTGTCGATCAGCTGCTCGATTTCCTGCTTTGAAAGATCGGTTATGCTTATAACGCTTCTCATTTGTTTTCTCCTTTTTTGAATTTTTACCCGGAACATATCGTTAAACGGCGTCCGGCACGCCCGCGCGCTATGCTGCGCGGGCATCTGTGCCTGCTTTTTGCGGTTTATTCCTTTATCCAGCTTTCGTCCGAGGGATTATCCCGGAAGCGGAACAGACGCTGCACCGATTCCGGGCTTATAAGCCCCTGCTGCGCCGCCGTATTTACCGTGGTATCAAAATCCGTAAGGCTTATATTGCGCACATTGGCCTCCTTGAGCCGCTGCTTTCCCTTCTGCATGCCGTAGGTGAAGATGGACACTATGCCCAGCACCTCGGCTCCCGCCTCGCGCAGAGCCTCCACCACCTCCAGCACGCTGCCGCCGGTGGAGATAAGATCCTCTATTACCACTACCTTATCGCCCCTTTCCAGCCTGCCCTCTATGCGGTTCTGACGGCCGTGATCCTTATTGGAGGCGCGCACATAGCCCATGGGCAGCCCCAGCATATGGGCGGCTATTGCGGCGTGCGCTATGCCCGCGGTGGAGGTGCCCATGAGCGTCTGCGCCTGCGGATATTCCCGCTTTACCGTCTGCGCAATGGCGCTTTCCACCAGCGTGCGCACGCCGGGAGCGGAAAGAATCAGGCGGTTATCGCAATAAATGGGGCTTTTTATGCCGCTTGCCCAGGTAAAGGGCTGCTGCGGGCGCAGCAGCACCGCGCCGATTTCCAGTATTCCTTTTGTTACCTCTGCTCTTATCTGTTCTGTATTGTTTGCATTTATATCATACGCCGTCATTATACTGCTTCCTTTCTTTCAGGCACCGGCAGCATTTTCCCTGCCGGTGCGGCTGTATTTATCCGCAGCTTCGGCAAGTGCTTAGCCGGCTGCGGTCATTTTGCATTTTGCATTTTGCCGTTTACTATTCCTGTCCCAAAACGAACTCCCTTACGCAGCGGGCATATGCCGCAGCGGGGTCGGCGGCGGCGGTTACGGGGCGGCCCACCACTATATAATCGCTGCCCTGCGCGCATGCCTGCAGGGGGGTCATGACACGGGTCTGATCGTCCTTTTCGGCGTTTGCAAAGCGCACGCCGGGGGTAACGGTTATAAAGCCGCTGCCGCAGGCGGCATGTACGCTTTCAGCCTCAAGCGGAGAGCAGACGACGCCGTCCAGCCCCGACTTTTCGGCGTTGCGCGCATAGTGCAGCACGGTATCCTGCATGGATTCGTTTATAAGCAGCTCCTCCTTAAGGGTCTGCGGGCTTGTAGAGGTGAGCTGCGTAACGGCAATAAGCAGCGGGCGCGTGCCGTCGGGACGGGTAAGCCCCTCAAGGGCCGCCCTCATCATTGCGCTGCCGCCGGCGGCGTGCAGGTTGCACATATCCGCTCCCAGCCCGGACAGCACCGCCATGGTCTTTTTTACGGTGTTGGGAATATCGTGCAGCTTAAGATCCAGAAACACCTTATGCCCGCGCTTCTTTAAGCGGCGCACGATATCCGGCCCCTCGGCATAGAAAAGCTCCATGCCGATTTTGACAAACGGACGCTGCTGCGAAAAGCAGGAGAGAAAATCCTCGGTCTGTTTGCCCGAAGCAAAATCACAGGCTATAATTACATCCTTACCCATTATGCGCTCCTCCCGTTAATTCGGATAGTTTATTTATTCCAAGCTCCTTCATTAAAAGCGGAAGCCCGTTTATTATATCCCGGCAGGCATAGGGCTGCACAAGGTTTGCAGCGCCTATTTCCACTGCGGTAGCGCCGGCCAGCATCATTTCCGCCACATCCCGTGCGGAGCTGACGCCGCCCATGCCGATTATGGGGATATCCACCGCCTCGTACACCTGCCACACCATGCGCAGCGCAACCGGCAGCACTGCCGGACCGGAAAGCCCGCCCGTGGTATTGGCAAGCACGGGGCGCCGGCGTTTTATATCTATTCTCATGCCCATCAGGGTGTTTATAAGGCTCAGCCCGTCCGCCCCGGCATCGCGGCAGGCGCGCGCCACTGCTGTTATATCCCCGGTATTGGGGGAAAGCTTCATTATTACCGGCTTTTTTGTCGCCCTGCGTACGGCCGCCGTTACCTGCGCCGCCGCTCCCGGCTCGGTGCCGAAGGCCATGCCGCCGCCGTGGACATTGGGACAGGAGATGTTTATTTCGTACCAGCCTATCCGGTCGCACTCCTCAAGACGGCTTACCACGCGGACATATTCCTCAACGGAAAAGCCGCTGACATTTGCCATTACGGGCTTATGAAACACCTTTTTAAGCCGGGGCAGCTCTTCCTTTACCACCGCCTCCACACCCGGGTTCTGCAGCCCTACGGAATTAATCAGCCCTTCCGGACATTCCGCAATGCGGGGGGTATCGTTGCCAAAGCGCGCCTTTTCCGTGGTGCCCTTGAAGGAAAAGGTACCAAGACAGTTTATATCGTAAATTTCGGCAAACTCCGCACCGTAGCCGAAGGTGCCGCTGGCGGGGATAACGGGGTTATCCAGCGTTATTCCGCAAAGCGTTACGCGCGTATCCGCCAAAAACGGGTTTCCCGGCTTTTCTGGCTGCGCGATTTTGTTTTTTACCATATTATCTCCTCCCTTGTAAGCACGGGGCCGTCGCGGCAGATGCGCTTATAGCCGTATTTTGTTTTGCAGCTGCACCCCATGCAGGCTCCGAAGCCGCAGCCCATGCGCTCCTCAAAGCTGAGCTGTCCTTCGGTAACGGCAGCGGCGTCCACCGCTTTAAGCATGGGAAGGGGGCCGCAGGCATAAATGTAGCTGTATTTCATGTTTTTCATGGCGTCGGTTACAAGGCCCTTTATTCCCATGGTGCCGTCCGCCGTTGCCACCGTGAGAGCAGCGCCCAGCGCGCGGAATTCTTCGGTGTAGAAAGCCTCGTCGGCGCTGTTCCAGCCCGCTATTACCTGCACGCTTTTGCCAAGGCTTATAAGCTCCCTGCAAAGCATATACATGGGCGGCACTCCCGCGCCGCCGCCGATAAGCAGCGGGCTTTCCCCCGCGGGGGCGGTGTCGTAGCCGTTTCCCAGCCCGGTAAGCACATCCAGCTGCGTTCCCGCGGGCAGCCGGCTAAGCGCAAGTGTTCCCTCTCCCACGATTTTATATATTACCGTTACGCTGCCGTTTTCCCCTTTTACGCAGTCGCACACCGACAGCGGGCGCCGCAGATATTTATTATCAAGCAATATATTTATAAACTGACCGGGACGGATTATTGCGCTTGTATCGCCGCTTAAAACGGTACGCACGGTGCCGCGGGCAACGGGAGCGCTTTGTGCTATTGTAAGGATAACCTGCTTCATTATTGCTTTCTCCGTTTATATTGTTGTTTGCTTCGGAATGTCCGTGCTGCGGCTCAGGCATCTATTGTGGATACGCGGAAGGTCATTTCCTCCAGCACATCCAGCAGCACCCGTACCGTATCCAGCGAGGAAAACATCGTAACTCCGTTCTCCGCCGCGCACCGCCTTATTTCAAAGCCGTCCGACATAACCTTGGAGGAGCTCATATCCCTTGTGTTTATGACATAGCTGACATATCCGCGGCGCAGCTCATCGGGTATCTCGCCGGAGCCCTGACTGAGCTTTTTAAGCGCATGGGTACGGATGCCGTGCTGCTTGAGGAAGGCCGCCGTGCCCTCGGTGGCGCGGATATTAAAGCCAAGGTTATAAAACCGGCGTATAAGGGGAAGCGCCTCCTCCTTGTCCTTATCGGCGATGGTGGCAAGCACCGTGCCGTAGTTTACTATTTTCATGCCCGAGGCCTGAAGCGCCTTATAAAGCGCTCGGGTAAGCCGTGCGTCGTAGCCTATGGCCTCGCCGGTAGATTTCATCTCGGGCGAAAGGTATGCGTCCATGCCGTGGAGCTTTGAGAAGGAGAAGGCCGGAGCCTTGACAAACCATCGGTCGCTGCGGGGCTTGGGCTGCCCGGTAAGACCCATATCGCGCAGCCGCTCCCCCAGCATGACCTTGGTGGCTATATCGGCAAGCCCGTAGCCGGTGGCCTTGGAGAGGAAGGGGACGGTTCTTGAAGAACGCGGGTTGACCTCGATTATATACACGCTCTGATCGGGCGCAACTATAAACTGTATGTTGTAAAGCCCCACAATGCCTATGCCCAGCCCCAGCCGCACGGTGTAGTCGGCTATGGTGTTTTTAACCTTTTCCGCTATGCTGAAGGTGGGATATACGCTTATGGAATCGCCGCTGTGGATACCCGTGCGCTCCACCAGCTCCATTATGCCGGGCAGGAAAACATCGGTGCCGTCGCATACGGCGTCCACCTCCACCTCCTTGCCCTCGATGTATTTATCCACAAGCACGGGGCGGTCGGCATCCACCTCCACCGCGGTGCGCAGATACCGGCGCAGCTGCTGCTCGTCGGTGGCTATCTGCATGGCTCTGCCGCCCAGCACAAACGAAGGCCGCAGCAGCACCGGGTAGCCTATTTCCTTTGCGGCCTCCACGCCCTGCTCTATGCTGCTTACCGTTCTGCCCTCCGGGTGCGGAATATTCAGCTTTTTAAGCAACTGCTCGAAAAGCTCGCGATCCTCCGCGCGGTCGATGGCCTCCCGTCCGGTGCCGATAATGTTTACTCCGCGGCGCACAAGCCCGTCGCAAAGGTTGATTGCGGTCTGTCCGCCTAAGGTGGCTATAACGCCCTCCGGCCGCTCCAGACGCAGTACATTCATTACATCCTCCACGCACAGCGGCTCGAAGTACAGCTTGTCGGCGCAGGTATAATCGGTGGAAACCGTTTCCGGGTTGTTGTTTATGATTATGGCCTCGTAGCCGCAGGCGCGTATGGTGGACACCGCATGTACGGTGGAATAATCGAATTCCACGCCCTGGCCTATCCTTATGGGGCCGGAGCCCAGCACCACTATTTTTTTGTTTTCGGACACGCGGGATTCGTTTTCATCCTCGTAGGTGGAGTAGAAATAGGGAATATAGCTTTCAAACTCCGAGGAGCAGCTGTCTATCATTTTATACACCGGGAAAATGCCGTTTTTCTCCCGAATGGCGTACACCTCCTGCTCATCGGTGTTCCAAAGGTGCGCCACGGTGCTGTCGGCAAAGCCCATGCGCTTGGCGCGGTAAAGGGTCTGCGCGTCGCGCGGGGAGGCCGCAAGGCTGCGCTCCATGGCCACGATATTGCGTATCTTGTCGATAAAAAGCATATCTATGCCGGTAACATCGCTTATTCTGCCGGGGTCTGCGTTCCTGCGGCACAGCTCTGCCACGGCGCAGAGACGGTCGTCCGTGCCCTGCGCGCAGTAGTCCAGCAGCTCGCCGTCGGAAAAGGCAAGGAATTTTTTAAGCCACAGGTGCTTTGTGCCCGCCTCAAGGGAGCGCACGGCCTTAAGCAGGCTTTCCTCGATTGTGCGTCCCACGCCCATGGTTTCGCCCGTCGCCTTCATTTGAGTGGAAAGACGGTTGTCCGCCGTGGTGAACTTATCAAAGGGGAAACGGGGCAGCTTGGTTATAACATAATCAAGCGCCGGCTCAAACGCCGCCGGGGTGTTGGCAAGCTGTATTTCCTCAAGGCGCATGCCCACGGAAATCTTTGCCGAAACCCGCGCTATGGGGTAGCCGCTTGCCTTGGACGCCAGCGCGGAGGAACGGGACACGCGGGGGTTTACCTCTATTACATAGTAGCCGAAGGACAGCGGATCCAGTGCAAACTGCACATTGCAGCCCCCCTCTATCTTAAGGGCGCGGATGAGCCTGAGCGCACTGTCCCTGAGCATATGATATTCCTTATTGGTGAGGCTTTGGGAGGGGCATACCACTGCGGAATCCCCGGTATGGATGCCTACGGGGTCGATGTTTTCCATGTTGCACACCGTGATGGCGGTGTCGGCGGCATCGCGTATTACCTCGTATTCAATTTCTTTATATCCGCGGATGCTTTTTTCCACCAGCACCTGATGCACCGGGGAAAGCTTGAGCGCGTTTTCCAGCATTTCGGCGCACTGAGCTTCATCGTCGGCAAAGCCGCCGCCCGTGCCGCCCAAAGTAAAGGCGGGGCGCAGCACCACGGGATAGCCTATGCTTTGTGCCGCCTTAAGCCCCTCCTCCACGGTCTGCGCCGTTGCGGAGGGCAGCACCGGCTCGCCCACCTCGGCGCACAGCTCCTTGAACAGCTCGCGGTCCTCCGCGCGCTCTATGCTGCGGGCGTCGGTGCCCAGCAGCTCCACGCCGCACTCGGCAAGCACGCCCTTTTTATAAAGCTGCATTGCAAGGTTAAGCCCGGTCTGTCCGCCTATGCCGGGCAGCACGGCGTCGGGTCGCTCGTATCTTATTACCCTTGCCAGATATTCCAGGGTAAGGGGCTCCATGTATACCTTGTCGGCTATGGAGGTGTCCGTCATTATGGTAGCGGGGTTGGAGTTGCACAGCACCACCTCATAGCCCTCCTCGCGAAGCGCAAGGCAGGCCTGCGTGCCGGCATAGTCAAATTCCGCCGCCTGACCTATTACTATGGGGCCGGAGCCTATCACCAATATTTTATGAATGTCACTGCGCTTTGGCATTGTTTTTTTCCTCCTTTGCCTGCTCCATAAGGGAGAGGAATTTATCAAAAAGATATGCGCTGTCCTGCGGGCCCGGCGCGCTTTCGGGGTGATACTGCACGCTGAAGAGCCTGTCCCTTGCGCACTCCAGCCCCTCCACCGTGCCGTCAAGAAGGTTGCGGTGGGTAACGGTAAGCCCGGTGCCCTCAAGGCTGCTTTCCTCCACGGCGTAGCTGTGGTTCTGAGAGGTTATCTCCACGCGCCCGGTGGCAAGCTCCTTTACGGGATGGTTGCCGCCGCGGTGGCCGAATTTGAGCTTATAGGTGGAGGCGCCGCAGGCAAGGGCCAGCACCTGATGCCCCAGGCATATGCCGAAGATGGGATATTTCCCCCGCAGCGCGGCGGCCAAGGCTGCCACCTGCGGCACATCCTGCGGGTCGCCGGGGCCGTTGGAGAAAAGCACGCCGTCGGGCTGCATGTTTTCTATTTCCTGCGCGGTTACGGTGTAGGGCAGCACGGTCACATTACACCCGCGCGCCAAAAGGGAGCGCACTATGTTCTGCTTGCAGCCGCAGTCCACCACTGCCACGCTGAAGCGGGCGCGCGCGGTGCGCACATAGCGGCGCTTGCGGCAGCTTACCCTGTCCACCGCGTCATGGGGCGGCTTTATGCGGGCAAGCAGCTTTACCGCCTGCTCCGTGGGGGTGGAGGCGGCGGTTATAAGCACCGGGCGGCTGCCCTCATCCCGTATGCTGCGGGTAAGCCGGCGGGTGTCCACGCCGTATATACCCGGTATTTTATATTCCTGCATTACCTCATCCAGCGTGCGCGTGGCGCGGAAGTTGGACGGGCGATCGTTATATTCCCGCACTATGAGCGCGCCTATGGTGGGCACACGGGTTTCAAAATCCTCATCGGTTATGCCGTAGTTGCCTATGAGAGGATAGGTCATCACCACCGCCTGATAGGTATAGGACGGGTCGGAAACTATCTCCTGATAGCCTACGGGCGAGGTGTTAAACACAATTTCGCACACCCGGTCGCAATCGCAGCCGAAGCCGTAGCCGTAGTATTCCGTGCCGTCCCGAAAGACCAGCTTACGGTCGCAGTCCGTCATCAGTTCTCTGTCCATACAGTTTTACCTCCGCATACAGTTATAAGGCATTTGCCCTGCACGGTTTTCCCGGCAAAGGGCGTGCTTTTTCCCATGGATAAAAATTCCTCCGGTCGCACCTCAAAGGGCGTCTGCGTATCAAAAACGCATATATCGCCGCTTTTTTCAATGCCAAAGCGCTCGCGCGGCGCATCGGTCATAAGGTATACCAGCTTTTCAAGAGGGAGAATACCCGGCTTTACAAGCCCGGTATACAGCGCCGCAAAGGCGGTTTCCAGCCCCGTTACCCCCATAAGGCTGTCCTTCAGCCCGCGTGATTTTTCCTGCGGAGCGTGCGGTGCGTGGTCGGTGGCTATCATGTCCACGGTGCCGTCCAGCAGGCCGTCAATAAGAGCCGTGCGATCCTCCCCTGTGCGCAGGGGCGGGTTCATTTTGAAGCGCCCGTCCTCCATAAGGCTGCCCTCGTCCAGCAGCAGGTAGTGGGGCGCGGTCTCGCAGGTTACATCCAGCCCCGCCGCCTTGGCCCGGCGCAGCAGCTCCACGCTCTCCCGGCAGGAAACATGGCACACATGGTATTTGCAGCCCGTCTGCGCCGCCAGCTCAAGGTCCCGCGCTATGGGGCGCCACTCGCTTTGCGCGCTTATGCCGGCGTGCCCGTGGGCAAGGGCGTAGGCGCCTTTGTTTATATATCCCCCCTGCACAAGGGCTTCATCCTCGCAATGGGCGGATATTATACTGCCCAGCTTTTTTACCCGCTGCATAAGCTCCAGCATAAGGGAGCGGCTCTGCACCCCCTTGCCGTCGTCGGAAAAACCGATGCAAAGAGGAGCAAGCTCCTCCAGCGCCGCCGGCTCCTGCCCTTTTTCCCCCACGGTAAGGGCGGCAAAGGGGTGTACGCGCACGCGGGCATCTCTTTTGATTATATCCAGCTGCTGCTTCATATGCGCTGCGCTGTCCGGCACCGGGGAAAGGTTGGGCATGGTGCATACATCGGTAAAGCCGCCGCGGGCGGCAGCCGCAGTGCCGGAGGCAACGGTTTCCTTGTAAGAAAAACCCGGCTCTCTGAGATGCACATGAACATCACAGAACGCCGGGAATATAAATTTATCGGTAAAATATTTATCCTCGCCATTATCGGGAATCTCAAATACAAAGGAGGCGGGCAGCTCAATGCGGCCGTTTACATACCTGCGGCAATTTACAAAATACAGCTTCATAACTCTCCCGAAACAAAAGCCCTGCCGGGGTACGGCAAGGCATAAAAGCGTTATGAAGCACGCCCTCGCGGCGCTGCTGCTTTTATATCTTGCCGATGTCCCGCACCAGCTTAAAGATAATCTCAGTACGCTTATTTTATAACAGCGCGCACTGTTTGTCAATCAAAACACCATTGATAAATGTTAATATATTTGCCTTAATGCGTTTTTACATACGAATATTAAAAGGGCTTCCCGCACGCATGCGGGAAGCCCTTTTTGCTTTTTATGCAATTGATTTTTGCCGATTAAGGAGCTTATCCTCTCTTCTTTGCAACAACCAGAGCGCCGCAGCCGGTGATGGCGGCAGCAGCATAAGCGATTACGGAGAAGTCAGCGGTGGGCTGAACTTCATCGACTATTTCAAGGCTGTCCAAAATATAGGTAAGAGAGGTAGCCTCGCCGAAGTTTTCACGAACGTCTATTTCCATGGTTTTTAAGCCTTCGTTAAAGTTCGTGTGCAGAGCCTTGCCCCAGCCGGCCGGAGCGGCAAGCGTGCAATTATCAAGCGGGAAATATACATAGCCCTTAAAGCCTGCGGGAATAATCACGCTGCTGTTTTCTCCGTATCCGCCGCCGTCGCCGGTGGTAACAGCGGGCTTAGAGCCGTTTTTGGCATAGAGCACCGCCTTGGTGCAGTCAAACGATGCGGCGGTACCTTCGCCGTTGAAGGTAAAGCGCAGACCGAAGGTTGCCTTATCGGAGGTGTTCTCTACATAAAGCTTCAGATATTTTCCTGCAGCCCAGTTTTCCATAAGAGCGGCAAGCGTAGCGTCATCCTGAACATTGAAGCCCTGAACCCATGCATTTTTGGATCCGGCGGTGATCTTAACGCCGTTGCCGTTATCGCCCTTGGCAGCCTCAACAGTCGGCGCCTCCACATTGTATGTGGAAAGCCCGGTGTTGTAGTTCATGTACGCCGCGATATCTGCAGCGTCAAAGCCCGAAACCAAAGCGTTGGCCGCAAAAGCGGTAACCGCGAAAAGGCTGACCATGCAAATAACGGCAAGAGAAACCAGTATCTTTTTCATGTTCGTATCCTCCTTAATGTTTTGCACATATATGCAATATTGCTATTATTATTATAATGCCGGTATATGTGTTTGTCAATACCCCGAAAAAATTTTCGTACAAAAAGGCTTGCGGAAAAGCCGCGTGAGAAATGCAGGGCAACGGAACTTCGGGGGAAAATAAAAGTGTTCTCTGCAAATGTGCAGAGAACACTTTGTTTGCCTTTACGGGTTAAAAGCTTAACCTCTCTTCTTGGCGATAACCAGAGCGCCGCAGCCGGTGATGGCGGCAACAGCATAAGCGATTACGGAGAAGTCAGCTGTGGGCTTGGACTCTGAGCTGAACTTCAGTTCATAAACAGCAGTGGAATAATTCCAGTTGTTTCCGTCGCATGTGAAAAGCATGATGTAATAGGTCTTGCCCTCTTCGAAGTTGTAAACGGAGTTTATGCCCTCTGTGCCTTCGGGTCCGACAACACGGCTGTTGGTGCACGTTGCATTGTCGATACGGGCAAGCATTTTGCCGCCATTGTCATCTTTATAGTAGTTCCAGAACTCATCGGTTCCGTCGGTCTTAGGTTCGGGCTTTTCATTCTCGGCAAAGATTCTCATCTCAGTCCAGACATTAGCCAGATCAGGGGTTTCAAAAGTAACGGTGCCCTTCTGAACATCAACAGTGGCCTTTTTGATCCACTGATCATTTACAGGGGCTGCAAAAGCAGATACAGCTATGCAAGCCAGCAGGCAAGCAACAGCCAAAGAAATTAAAAACTTTTTCATGTTCTCTCCTCCATTTGTTTGGTTTTGCTTTATTTTATCATCAGAGCAGGGACAAGTAAATGCACAAAACTATCCTGCAAGGCGTGAAAATCGTAATAAAATCACCGTTTATCCATCTGTGATTCACATTATTCATAATTGCGTAATATTAAAGGACTTCCCGCATACTTACGGGAAGCCCTTTTCTGCTTTTTATGCAATTGATTTTTGCCGATTAAGGAAATTATCCTCTCTTCTTAGCAACAACCAGAGCGCCGCAGCCGGTGATGGCAGCAACAGCATAAGCGATTACGGAGAAGTCAGCTGTGGGCTTGGACTCGCCGTAGGTGAAGGTTACAGCCTTGCGATTCCAAATCCATACGCCGGCATTGCTCGAATTATTGCAAGCTGCAAAAACATAGTAGGTTTTGCCCTGCTCGAAAGCATACTCGCCGGTCGCCTGACCCTGCTCATTAACACCAGTGCCCTCGCCCTTTTTGATATTGTAAGTAAGCGTATCATTCCGGTCAGGACGGCCAACAAAGCCGGGGCCTGCAACAGCATCGGTGTAAACATATTTACCCTGAGCGCCGTTATCCTCAAAAGCAGCCATCTTGCTGTCTGCGGTGAAGCCGGGATCTGTATCATATACGGTAACATATATGTCTCCCTGCGTAAATGCTTGTTCACCGGAAGCCTCGATCTTTTCCTTATCAAAGGTCACGGTTATGCTGCCGTCGGATTCCTGCTTGATTTTGCAGCCCCAATCGTTGTCATAGCTGTTGTATGCAAAAGCAGACACTGCGAGCAGGCTGATCATGCAAACTACTGCCAAAGAAACAAAAAACTTTTTCATATGTTCTCCTCCGTTTAATTTTGTGTTTATATTTTAGTACATGCAAATCGGTTTGTCAATATGCAAAATCGTACTAAATACCGTATTTTTATGCAGAAGCGGTTTAGACTCCGTTATCAGTATATGAAAACCTATGAAAATCGCTTTAATCGATATGATATTTTTCCGGCGCGGTAAGGTAGAGGTTATCCCCCGTGCTGTCGATAACCACTATCACGGGAAGATTTTCCACCTCAAGGCGGCGGATGGCCTCGGTGCCCAAATCGTCATAGGCCACGACATCGGCCTTTTTAATGCACTTGGACAAAAGCGCGCCCGCACCGCCCACGGCGGCGAAATACACGGCCTTATTGCGCACGATGGCGTCCGCCACCTGCTGAGTGCGCTTGCCCTTGCCTATCATGCCGCGCAGACCCAAATCGAGCAGGCGGGGGGCATATTTATCCATACGGCTGGCGGTGGTGGGGCCGGCGGAGCCTATAACCCTGCCGGGGCGCGCCGGGGTGGGGCCCAGATAATACACCACATTGCCGGAAAGGTCAACGGGCAGCTGCTCGCCGCGGTCAAGGGCGTCGTTCATGCGCTTATGGGCGGCATCGCGCGCGGTATAGACAACGCCTGTGAGATATACCATATCGCCTGCGCGCAGCTGGGCGGCCTCATCGGCCGTAAAGGGTACTTTAAGATGCTTATCCATGTTTTATTTCCTCCCTTTATCAAATGGTGCGCACAATGTGGCGGTTGACATGGCAGCAGATGTTTACGCCCACGGGCAGACCGGCGATGTGGGTGGCATAGGTTTCCACATTTACGGCAAGCGCCGTCATGCGGCCGCCCAGCCCCGCAGGGCCGATGCCCAGCTTGTTTATGCTTTCCAGCAGCTCCTGCTCCAGCTGACGCACATAGGGTATGGAGCTGCGCTCCTCGGCGGAGCGGGTGAGTGCCTTTTTGGCAAGGATGGCGCACTTTTCAAAGTCGCCGCCCACGCCCACGCCCACTACCATGGGCGGGCAGGCATTGGGGCCGGCCTCCTTAACTGCGGTGATAACGGCGTTCTTGACGCCCTCTATGCCCTCGGCGGGCTTGAGCATGAACACGCGGCTCATGTTCTCGCTGCCGAAGCCCTTGGGGGAAAGGGTGATTTTTACCGATTCGCCGTCCACAATGGAATAGTGGATAATAGCAGGGGTGTTGTCCTTGGTGTTTTCGCGGATAAGGGGATCGCCCACCACGGATTTGCGCAGGTAGCCCTCGGTATAGCCGCGGCGCACGCCCTCGTTTATTGCCGCCTCAAGGGAGCCTCCCACGAAGTGCACATCCTGCCCTATCTCGATGAATATTACCGCCATGCCGGTATCCTGACAGATGGGGATCATATCCTCCTTTGCGATATCCATATTCTCCTTAAGCTGCTCCAGTATCTGGCGACCCAGAGGTGATTCCTCCTTATCGGCGGCGGCGCAGAGCACGTTTTTCATATCGCCGGAGAGCTCATAGTTTACCGATATGCACATATCGCGCACGGTGTTGGTGATCTCTTCCACATTGATCTGACGCATTGTTTTTTCTTCCTTTCAGCTTTGATTATCAAAAAGCGCAGGAAAAACGCGCCTTTGATACAGTGTTCCCGCCCGTTCGGGGCGGCTGTTGCAACGGTTACAAAAGCAGTATAAGCCCCTGAGATATAAGCACTACGGCTATAAGGGCAATGGGATAGGTGGCGGCATACGCCGAAGCCACATCGTCGGTGCCGGCGACGTTTATAAGGGTGCCAAGCGCCGGGGTGCTGGTCATTCCGCCCGTTATGGAGCCAAGGTTATTAAGCAGGCTGAGCTTGAGAACATACTTTGCAAACAGATAGCCCACCACCATGGGGAATATCGTCATTACGACGCCGTAGACGAAATATATGGGCTTGAAGTATTTTACAAAGCTTGCGCCGCCCGCAACGCCCGCGCCTATAAGGAACAGCATAAGACCAAGCTCGCGGAAGACCTCAAGGGTCTTTTTGTCCGGCATAAGGCTGATTCTGCCTATGCGCCCGAAGTGCGCCACGATAAGGGATACAAGCAGGGTGCCGCCGGTGGCGGTAAGAGCAAAGGTGGTGCCGCTTAAGCCCTTGGAGGTAAGCGGAATGTGAATGTTGCCCACGATTATACCCACTATGGCGGCAAGGGCAAACGCGCCTATTCCGAAGGGGTCAATGTGTATAAGCTTGCCCTTGGCGGGCTTTCTGCCGCCCTGTCCCACATCCACTGCGGCAAGCTTGGAGCGCTCAAGGCTCATATCCGCCTTTACAAGCTTGGGAATAAGCTGCACGAACAGCACAACGCCTATAACGCCGAAAAGGTAGGCTATGCCGTGACCCACTGTAACGGCATCCACATATTCCGCAGCAACGGTATCCTTGGCCGCAGAAAACGCCGGGGTGCTGGTGAGCGAGCCGGAGAGCAGTCCCACAAGCATTGCCACAAACTCCTTGGGATCGCTTTCGCCGCCCTTGCCTATGAAGTAGCAGGCAACGCAGGCAATACCGCCGGAGAGGATGATAAGCAGACCCAGAACGATGTAGGATTTGAAATTCTTTTTAAGGTTCTTGAAAAAGTTCGGGCCCGCAATAAAGCCCACTGCGGTTACGAACATAACAAGGCCGATGTTTTCCACAAGCTTGAGCGCCTGGGAAGCATAACTTGTCTGATATGCCGCGCCCTCTGCGCCCTCAACAGCCGCCGTGCCCTTGATTACAAGGGCATCGGAAATGCTTTGATAGAACAGCGCGCCGAAAAGCAGCGCAATAATAAACACGCCCGCGGTGCCCAGCGAAACGCCCTTTATGGTGATCCGCCCCAGCATATAGCCCACGGCGGCAATAAGCATCACAACCATAACGAAAAACGCTATGCCGGATACAGAGATCACTCCTCCGAATAATGACATATACCATACCTCAATTTTTATTAAATGCTTTGCATCCCTGTTTTTACATATCCCTCTTTTTGCAAAAAAGCAAAAGGTCTGCGGCCGATTTTTTCGGCCGCAGCTGTATTTTATGCTTACTTAAAGCGGTTTATTTCACTGCCGTGAGTATAGGTGGGCAGCAGCATCGGGGATTCCTGACCGGTAGCTGCGCCGGAGGCCTCCAGCTCCTGCTCGTACTTTTTGACATGCTCAAGGCTGAGCTTCGCGCCCGGCTCCACGCTGCGGCACTTCTCGCCCGCATTGCGGCCGGCATTGCGGCCGAAAACGATGATATCCAGCAGCGAGTTGCCCATAAGACGGTTGCGTCCGTGAACGCCGCCCACGGCCTCGCCCGCCACAAACAGGTTCTCCACACTGCTCATGCCGTTTGCGGATATCTCGATGCCGCCGTTCTGATAGTGCAGCGTAGGATAGATGAGTATGGGGGTGGTGCGCATATCTATACCCAGCTTTTCGTACATACGCAGCATTCCGGGCAGCTTCTTTTCGATGGTGCCGGGGCCGTTTATTATGTCGATCATGGGGGTATCAAGCCATATAGCGCTGCCCAGCGGCGTAGGCACGCCCTTGCCGTTTGCAGTGCACTCCCTGATGATGGAGGCCGCGGTGACATCGCGGGTTTCCAACGGGTTCATGAAGGCAACGCCGTCCACATTGATAAGCTGTGCGCCCAGAGAACGCACCTTTTCCGTTACCAGTGCGCCGAACATCTGCGCCGGATATGCAACGCCGGTGGGATGATACTGAATGGTATCGGCATAAAGCAGCTTTGCGCCGGCGCGATAGCCAAGGATAAGTCCGTCGGCGGTTGCTCCGTAATGGTTGCTGGTGGCAAAGCCCTGATAGTGCAGCCGTCCGGCTCCGCCGGTGGCGATAATCACGGTTTTTGCACGGGCAATGCGGATCTCGCCGGTTTCCATATTCATAAGCACGGCGCCCGCAGCTCTGCCCTGAGTATCCAGCAGCAGCTCCACCGCAGCGGTGAAATCCACTATCTGGATGCCGCGGTTTATTACCTCGTCGCGCAGCACGCGCATTATCTCCGCGCCGGAATAGTCGCGGCAGGCATGCATACGCTTGCGGCTGGTGCCGCCGCCGTGAGTGGTGACCATGGTGCCGTCCGGCTCTTTATCAAACATAACGCCCATGTCGTTAAGCCACTGTATGCAGTCCGGCGCTTCGGTAACAAGCTTTTTGAGCAGCTCGGGCTTATTGGCAAAGTGGCCGCCGCCCAGCGCGTCAAGATAGTGTATCGCGGGGGAATCGTTGGCCTTATCCGCCGCCTGTATGCCGCCCTCCGCCATCATGGTGTTGGCATCGCCCATACGAAGCTTTGTTACAATGGTTACCTTTGCGCCCTTATTATCGGCCTCTATGGCTGCCGAAGCGCCCGCTCCGCCGCCGCCGATTATAAGCACGTCGGTATCGTAGTATATATCGTCCAGCTCTACATCCTGGCCCAGAACGCGGCTTTTGCCGTGCAGCAGGTTGCCCAGCTCCGTGGGAACCTTATCTCCCTTGTTGGGGCCTACGGCAAGATAAACAAAGCCGTCCTGACGGTAGTCCGGATGAAACCGGCGAAGCAGCTCGTCCTTTTCCTGCGCGCTCATACGCTTAAGCTCCGCGCCTATTCTCTGAGGTCTGCTTGCTTCCACTCTTTTTATCGAATCCAGCATTTCCTGTGTCAGCATCTGTTTTTCCTCCCTATTTCTCGATGTCTCTGTGGTTGTACATATCCTGAAGCTCCGCAAGCGGCTTGGCGGCGATCTCGTTTACGGCATCGGTAAACACGCCGTCCTTTATCTCCTGCACGCGCTTTGCCAAATGCTCGCTCTTGGGTGCGATATACTTGCCGTAGAGACGGCGGGCAAGCAGCGACACCATGGGGTGAGTTATCTGCGCGGGGCAGCGGGAGGAGCACATGCCGCAGGCTACGCAGTCAAAGGAGGCCTCGGCGCAGGCAGCATAATCACCGCGCTGAGCATAGGCGATATACTGCATTACATTAAGCCCCTGCGGGCAGGCCTTTGTGCAGGCGTTGCAGCCGATGCAGCTGTATATTTCGGGATAAAGCTGCATCATGATATCCTCGGTGGGACGGATCTGATTTATATCGTATATTTTCTTCTGCGTGGGGAAGAAGGGCAGGGAAGCGATGTACATATCGTTCTCCACCTTGGTCTGGCATGCAAGGCAGAATTTCAGCTCGTTCTGACCCTTGATGCGATAGATGGTAGCGCAGGCGCCGCAGAAGCCGGCACGGCAGCCGCAGCCGCGTTTGTGCTGATAGCCCGCGTATTCCATGGCGTTCATGATGGTAAGGGCGGCGGGTACGGTGTACTGCTTGCCCATGATATATATGTTTACCATTTCTTCCATTTTCGTTTCCTCCGATTATTAGTATTCGTTGGGCAGCTCGTCGATCTCATCGAAGCGGAACACCGGGCCGTCCTTGCAGACATATTTGCTGCCGATATTGCATCTGCCGCACTTGCCCACGCCGCATTTCATCTTAAGCTCCAGCGTGGTATAGATCTGGGTTTTGTTAAAGCCCATTTCCACAAGCCCTGCAAGCACGAATTTTATCATTATGGGCGGGCCGCAGATGATCGCGGTGCTGGTGGGCTTGAAGCCTATTTCCTTAAGATAGGAGGGAACAAAGCCTACATGTCCCTCCCAGCCCTGCTGCTCTCTGTCGATGGTGAGATAAACGCTGAAATCCTTCTCGTTTGCCCATTCCTGCTGCATTTCCTGATAATCCACAAGATCATCCGCGCTTCTGGAGCCGTAGAGCACATCTATGTGGCCGTAATCCTCACGGTGAGCTCGAACATAGTTTATAACAGACCTCAGCGGCGCAATGCCGATGCCGCCGGCGATGAACAGCAGATCCTTGCCCTTGAACTCGGTATCCACCGGGAAGGGCTTGCCGTAGGGACCGCGTATGCCTATTTCCTGCCCGGGCTCCATGGCATGCAGCGCCTCGGTAAGCATGCCGCAGCGCTTTATGGAGAATTCTTTATACTCGGTGTTCGTGGGGGAGGAGGTTATGGAGAACATAGCCTCGCCCACTCCGGGAATGGTAAGCATGGCGCACTGACCGGGCATATGGTCAAAGGGTATTTTGCCCTCGGGAGTTACCACGCGGAAGGTTTTTACATCCGGGGTATCGGTGCGTATATCCGTTACCACCGCGGTCTGCGGCAGCAGGACATCTTTATAATCGTTTGCATGACAGGTACAGATATGCTCGTCAGTCATTGTTTTTACCTCCCATAGCTTTCATAACCTTGACAATATTCATGCTTATGGGGCACTTGGCAACACAGCGGCCGCAGCCCACGCAGGAGAATGCGCCGTCGTTGTTGTCCGGGAAGTACACCAGCTTGTGCATAAAGCGCTGACGGAACCGCTGCTTCTGGGTGGGGCGGTTCGTGCCGTGAGCCATCATGGTGAAGTCGTTATACATGCAGGAATCCCAGCAGCGATAGCGGCTTACCTTGTCCCCCGCCTTATAGTCCCGCACATCGTAGCACTGGCAGGTGGGGCACACAAAGGTGCAGGTACCGCAGCCTATGCAGGCGGCGGACAGCTCGTCCCATTCCGGGCGGTCAAACTTTTCGTGCAGCTTGCCCGCGCCCCAGCCCTCTGTTGTAAGGGAGGCAAGGGGCAGCTTTTTCATGATGCTCTGCGCCTCTTTGCGCTGCTCCTCCACCGGAGCGGGAGTATCATCGGCCTCCTCAAGCAGACCGGCAACGGAATCCAGCAGCGCCGTTCCCTTTTGGGTAAGGGGCGCAAAATATACATATTCCTCCGTCCAGAAGGCGCGCACATCGCCGCCGGGGGCGGTCATATCAATACCGAAGGTGCCGCAGAAGCAGGTTTCCTCCGGCTGCGCGCAGGCCACGGATATCACGGTGCCGTGCTCGCGGCGTGCGGCGTAGAAGTTATCCACCGGGTCGGTGAGAAACACCTTGTCCAGCAGCTCAAAGCCTCGAACATCGCAGGCTCTCACTCCGAAAACGGTAAATTGCTCTTCAAGCGGCGCAACAGGGGTTACCGTGAAGGTCTTATCCTTGGTCATAAACGACACCATGGATTCGCACTGCGGGAAGAACACATCCTTTGCGCTCTTTACCGTGTGCAGCACGGTGGGATCGTATTTTGCTCCCGGAGCATATACGCCGAAGTTCACGCTGGAATCGTTCTCCAGGGGCAGATACAGCCTGCCCTGCGCCGCAACGGCGTCAAAAAACTCGTTAATGCGGGAAGTTTGCAGCTTTTTCATGCCTTGTCCCCCTTATCGCTCACGGCAGTGGGATCGGCGTCTTCCTTATCAAAGCTTATAAGCGGCCCGCGCTGACCGGGCTCAAGCCCCGCCTGATAATCGCCGTAGAATTCGTTTATTTCCTTTATGAACATACGGTTGAGCAGATGCAGCGGTATGTTCTGCGGGCATACCCTGGAGCACTCTCCGCAATCGGTGCAGCGGCCCGCAACATGGAAGGCGCGGATTATATGGAACATCTTCTCCTCGAAGGTGTCGGCATTGGCCTTGGCGGCCACTCCGCTTGCAGGGTTATCAAATATGCACTTGCGGCAGGTGCAGGCCGGGCAGGCGTTGCGGCAGGCGTTGCACCTTATGCATTTGCTCAGCTCGTTCTGCCAGAAATCAAAGCGCTCCTTGGGGGACATGCTCTGAAGCTTCTCCACCATGTCAAAGCGTCCGGCAGGCGTTTCCTCCTCGCCGTCCTGCGCCGGGATCAGCTCGTCATAGGCAAAATGCTTCTTTCCCTTGCAGGAGAGGCATTTTTCCAGCAGGCAGTCCGCCTTCTTGCAGGTTTTATCGCCATGCACCGTATGCACGGTAAGCTCCGCGCCGTTTTCGGTAACGCCTGTTATGCCCTTTATGCCCAGCGCGCGCACCTTTTCGATATCCGCCATGCCGTCGCAGCCCACACCGATAACATATATCTTATCGCGGTCTATGCGGTGCTCGGTAAGAAGCTGGTTGAAGGAATAGGTGTCGCAGGGCTTGAGCAGCACGCAGGTTTTGCCCTCCGCCGCCTTTTCTATAAGATATTTGCTTAAATTTGCGCCGCAGAAGCTGTCATAGCAAAGCTTCTCCGCCTTTTCCGGGGCGGTAAACACGGCGGGAGTTTTATCGTAGAAGAACTCGCCCTCCTCCCAGGCAAGAACCCGGTCGCAGGCGCCGCTCTCAAGCAGCTCCGCACAGCGGGAGCGCAGAGTTTTTTCTATTTCTTGCATCTCAGATCCCCCAATCTCACATTTTCGCCAAGCTCGTAAATTTTGGATACAAAGCTGTTCATAACCGCGGAGAACTTTGCGCCCTCGGCGGCGGAAACCCACTCTACGCGGGTGCGCGCTCTTTCCACGCCCAGATAGTCCAGCATGGAGAACAGCATGGTCATGCGGCGGCGGGCATAATAGTTGCCGGTGCTGTAATGGCAGTCGCCCGGATGGCAGCCGCAGAGGATAACTCCGTCCGCACCCTTTTCAAAGGCCCGAAGGATGAACAGCGGGTTCACACGGCAGGAGCAGGGCACGCGGATTATCTTTACATCCGCCGGATAAGCAAGACGGCTGGAGCCGGCAAGATCCGCGCCCGCATAGGAGCACCAGTTGCAGCAAAACGCCACAATTTTAGGCTTGAACTCGGTTTTTACGGCCTGATTTTCTACTTGCATATCGCGTCCACCTCCGCCATGATCTGCTTATTTGTAAAGCCCTTGAGATCCATCGCTCCGCTGGGGCAGGTGACCGTGCAGGCTCCGCAGCCCTGGCACAGCGCCTCGTTTACGGAGGCTATGCGGCGGGTCTGCTTGATGCCGTGATCGTTTACCAGCTTGTCAATATAGCTGATAGCGCCGTAGGGGCATACCTTCTCGCACTGAGAGCAGCCGTTGCACAGCAGCTCGTTGCTGCCCGCCACGCAGGGGTTTGTTACCAGCTTGTCCTTGGACAGCAGCCCCACCACCTTAACGGCGGCCGCTCCGGCCTGGGCAACGGTTTCCGGAATATCCTTGGGGCCCTGGCACACGCCGGAGAGGAATATGCCCGCCGTGGGGCTTTCCACCGGGCGCAGCTTGGGATGGGCCTCGGTTATGAAATCGTTTGTATCTATGCTGGCGGTAAGCATGGAGGCTATTTTGCGCGCCGTGGGATCGGGCTCTATGGCGGCGGCCAGCACCACCATATCGGTCTTGTGGATTATCTGCTCGTTTGCAAGCAGGTCCACGCCCTGCACCACAAGATGATCGTCCTCCGGGTACACCTTGCCTACCTGACCCTTAATGTAATCAACATCGTATTCCTCCACCGCGCGGCGATAGAACTCATCGAAGTTCTTGCCGGGGGTACGCACATCAATGTAGAAAACATGCACATTAACATCAGGATATTTATCGCGGATAAGCATTGCGTGCTTGGCGGTATACATGCAGCATATCTTGGAGCAGTAGCACTTGCCGCGCCCGCTCGTATCACGGCTGCCCACGCACTGAATAAATGTGATATCGTGCGGATGCTCGCCGTTGCTCATCTTCACCAGCTTGCCGCCCGTAGGTCCTGCGGCGTTCATTATGCGCTCCAGCTCCAGACTGGTTATGACATCCGGGCAGGAGGAATAGGAGTATTCATCGAACTTATCCAGCTTTATGGGGTTAAAGCCGGTGGCCATTACAATGGCGCCGTACTCGCGCTCAATGAATTCGTCCTGCTGCTCATAGTCTATTGCCTTGGCGGCGCATACCGTAGAGCACAGCCCGCACTTGCCGCTTTTGAGCTTTATGCACTGGGTAGGATCGATAACCGCCACATTCGGTATCGCCTGCGCAAAGGGGATATAAATTGCCGTGCGCTTATTAAGGCCCAGGTTGAACTCGTTAAGCCCTTTCTTGGAGGGGCATTTCTGCATGCACTGGCCGCAGCCCGTGCAGACATCCTCTTTTACATAGCGTGCCTTGCGGCGTATCTTCACCTTGAAATTGCCCACAAAGCCCTTTACCTGCTCGATCTCGCTGTATGTATAAAGCGTGATCTTCTCGTTTGCCGCTGCATCCACCATTTTAGGGGTAAGTATGCAGGCAGAGCAGTCCAGCGTGGGGAAGGTCTTGTCCAGCTTGCTCATTTTGCCGCCGATGGTGGGCTCCTTTTCCACGATGTCCACCTCGTAGCCGGCCTCGGCAATATCCAGTGCCGACTGTATGCCGGCTATACCGCCGCCTATTACAAGGGCGCGCTTTGTCACCGAGCTCTCGCCGGAGATAAGGGGCGCGTTCAGGCTTACCTTGGCAACCGCCGCGCGGGCCAGCACTATGGCCTTTTCGGTGGCCTCCTCTTTGTCTTTATGTATCCAGGAGCACTGCTCGCGGATATTTGCTATTTCCACCATGAAGGGGTTGAGCCCCGCCCTCTGCGCCGTTTTGCGGAAGGTGGCCTCATGCATTCTGGGCGAGCAGGAGCATACCACTATGCCGGTAAGCTTATGCTCTGCGATAGCGCCGCGTATAATGGCCTGACCGGCCTCGGAGCACATATACTGATAATCCGCGGCGTAAACCACGCCGGGCTCCCTGCGTATGGTCTCCACTACCCGTGCTACGTCCACCGTTGCGGCTATATTGGAGCCGCACCAACAAACAAATACACCTATTCTTTGCAAATTCTACACTCCCAACCTATGCCGGATTTTTATTTTCTGTATTTACGGAACGCACTTACCAGAGCCTGCTGCGGCACGGAGCCGTCAATTTTCTCCGGCACCTCGTCGGGAGAAAAATAGGTTCCGCCCTGACGCCGCTCCGCCATGGTGCGTATTGCCTCCACCACTGCCGCAGGCTCTACGCCGCGGGGGCAGCGCTCCACGCAGGCAAAGCAGGACAGACATTTGTATATGGAGGGGGATGCCATCAGCCTGTCGATATCGCCCTTGGTAACCATGGCGACAAACTGGTGCGGATGGTATTCCATCTCATCAAAGGAGGGGCAGGACGCGGAGCATTTGCCGCACTTCATGCACTTCCTGGTGTCCACGCCGCTTATACGGCGAACCTCGGCCGCCTTTTCGGCATTTGTCAACTGCATCGTCAAGCCTCCTTTATACCCAGCGCCTCTGCAAGCAGCTGAGTGAAATAGTGTACGGGAAGCTTATCCGCTCCGCCGTTTTTATCAAGATTGTAAAGGCACAGCGGGCAGGCGGTAATAAGCTCCTGCGCTCCGCACCGGCGCGCATTGTCCATAACGCGGGCGACATTCTTTTTGGCCGCCGCCTCGTCCTTCATGGAAACATATCCGCCGCAGCACTCGTTGCGCATCTGGTAGACGACCGGCTCCGCGCCCAAAGCACGGATAAAATCCTCCATAATGGTGGGGTTTTCGGGGTCGTCAAAATGCATCGCCTTGGAGGGGCGCAGCAGCATGCAGCCGTAGTAGGCGCCTATCTTCCTGCCCTTGAGCGGGTTTACCACCTTGGCCTTGAGGTTGTCAAAGCCCACGCGGTCCCTGAGCATGGTAAGATAGTGCAGCACCTCTGTGCCGCCGTGATAATCAAGCTCAAGGTAGCGGTTTGCGGTATCGGCAATCTTTGCATCGTTTTTCATGTCGCCGTTTACGCGGGTAAGCACATGATGGCAGGCAGAGCACAGCGTAACCAGCGTGCCCCCCTCCTTTTGAGCGCTTTCAAGGGCGCGCACGGCGGCAAGACGGGTGGCGATTTCATCTCTGCTCATGGGATAGCAGGCGCCGCAGCACTGCCACTGCTCCAGCTCCTTGAGCTCAATGCCCAAAGCCTGTGCACAGGCGCGTGCGCTTATGTCCAGCTCCTTGGCCTTACTCTTGAGGGTACATCCGGGATAATAGCTAAATGTCATAACAGAACACCCTGAACGGGCTTCCTCCTTTTTGCCGGAAATTTATAACCGTTTTTTTCCTTTTATCCGTATATTCCGACGCCGGAAGCGTATAAAATACACTTCCGGCGGTTCGTTTTTTAACAACGCAGATCAGAATTTAACCTGTTTGATAACATTCTTAAGCACATCGGCGCTGTGCTGCAGCTTTGCCACTTCCTCCTCCGTAAGTGCGGGAAGCACATGGCCCGCAATGCCGCCCGGGCCCACTATGAACGGGATGGAAAGGCATACATCCTCAATGCCGTATTCGCCGTGCATCATGGAGGACACCGTCATGGTGCTGTTGGCGCTGCCGAAGAGCGTCTGCACTATGTGGCACACCGAAATGGCAATGGCATAGAATGTTGCGCCCTTGCGCCCGATAATCTGAGAGCCGCTGGTACGCATATACTGCTCTATTTCCTCATAGTTAAGCTCGCCGGGATGCTTGGAGATAATGCAGCGGTTGCAGTCCTGCAGCTTTATGCAGCCCACCTGAGCGATGGACCAGGGCACAAAGGAGCTGTCTCCGTGCTCACCCAGAACATAGGCATGGATGTTCTTCTGGCTTATGCCGATATCCTCGGCAAGGCGGGCGCGCAGACGCGCGGTATCAAGAATAGTGCCGGAGCCGATAACGCGGTGCTCCGGAATTCCGCTGATCTTGCAGAATACATATGTCAGCACATCCACGGGGTTGCTTACGATTATGTACAGGGCATTGGGGGCGTATTTGGTGATCTCGCCGGCGATCTCTTTTATAACATTTACATTGTTCTGAGCAAGATCTATACGCGTCTGGTTTGCCTTGCGGGGCATACCGGAGGTTATAACCACGATATCGGAGCCCTCCGCGTCCTTATAATCGCCTGCATAAATCTTTATCGGCGCACAGAAGGGGGTGCCCTGCTGAATGTCCATAGCCTCGCCCAGCGCTTTTTCCTTGTTTATGTCGATAAGCACAAGCTCTGAGGCCAATCCGCTTACCGTCATTGTGTAGGTAATGGTGCTGCCGACGCTTCCCGCACCGATAATAGTAACCTTACGACTCATGTTTCTGCTTCCTTTCAGTGTTCACTTAATTTTTATTTTTGTTTGCGGCATTGCTTTTTGCCGAAGCGGATAAGGTTTTACCGGCTCTGCCCTCCCGGAGTGCATATGTTTGCCCTCCGCCGCGGTTTTAACCCTAAATGCGGCATTAAACCATTTATCCTTTCCAAGTATAACACATAAATCGATATTAAAAAAGCGATTTTGCATAAAAAATCGAAAAAAAGTTACCGATATAATCCCGCGTATGCACTTTTCTGTTTTTCCCTTTCCCCGCGCGGCCTTTTGCCGTTGTAATGCCGCGCGGTTTATGCTATAATACAGTATGTATTAAGGAGCGGAATATGGATTTTTTTGATATGCAGGCGGATATGAACGCACCGCTTGCCCAGCGCATGCGTCCGCGCACTCTGGACGAATTTCTCGGTCAGCAGCATCTGCTTGCCCCCGGCTGCCTTCTGCGCCGGGCAATAGAGGCCGACCGCATGACCTCGTGTATTTTTTACGGCCCGCCGGGAACGGGCAAAACAAGCCTTGCCAAAATAATATCCCTGCGGGGCAACGCCGCCTTTGAGCAGCTTAACGCCGTTACGGCGGGGGTGCCGGAGCTGCGCGGGATAATATCCGCCGCAAGAGAAAGCTCAAAGCTGTACGGGCGCGTCACCTATCTTCTGTTAGACGAATGCCACAGGTGGAGCAAGGCGCAGTCCGACGCGCTACTTCCCGCCATGGAGGACGGCACGGTGCGCCTTATCGGCTCCACCACCGAAAACCCCAACATCGCCATGACTCCGGCCATCCTTTCGCGGTGCATGGTCTTTCGGTTCTATCCTCTCTCCCCCGACGATATACGCACCGCCCTGCTGCGCGCAATAAGCGACCGGGAGCGCGGCTACGGCAATACGGATCTTACCGTCACCCCGGAGGCGATAGAGCATTTTGTCTTCAGTGCGGGAGGGGATGTGCGCGCTGCCTACAACGGTCTTGAGCTTGCGGTGCTGTCCCAAAAGCCCGACGCAAGCGGACGCATCACCGTGGACAAAACCGCCGCGGAGCAGTCGGTGCAGCAAAAAACGGTCATATGCGACGAATCCGCCTTTTATGATATGCTCTCCGCCTTTTGTAAGTCCTTACGCGGCTCGGACTGCAACGCCGCCCTTTTCTGGGCCTGCCGCATGCTGCGCGCCGGCGTTGACCCCCGCACGGTGGCACGCAGGCTGATGGTGCACGCCTCGGAGGATGTGGGTCTTGCCGACCCAATGGCCCTGCTTCAGGCGCAGGCCGCCCTTACCTCCGTGGAAAAGATCGGCATGCCGGAATGTCTGCTTAACCTCTGTCAGGCCATAGCCTATGTATGCGCCGCTCCCAAGAGCAACAGCGCCCTGGGCATCCATGCGGCATGGGCGGCGGCCGATAAGCCGGTAAGCGTCCCGGCTCATCTGCGGGATACCCACTACCGCGGATACGAAACCCTCGGCAGCGGAAAGGGCTATAAATATCCCCATGATTATCCCGATCATTATACCCCGCAGCAATATATGCCAAGCGGCATGGAAAACGAGGTGTTCTTCACCTATTCGCAGCAGGGCGCCGAGGCGGCAATGGCACAGCGACAAAAGGAAAGAGAACGCCGCCGTCACGAAGGCGCCGAGGTGACAGACGGCAAAAAAAGCAGCGACGGCTGACCCACCGTGCGGATACCTTCATATATCATACGCGGATACCTTCATATATCATAATAATACACAGAACCCGGCATTTGCCGCAAGCATAAATACCACAAGCATAAAAAGCATGAAAGCGAGGCACCCGAATGAAAAGCGACATCGAAATAGCCCAGAGCGCACACCTTGAGCCCATAACGGATATAGCGGCCAAGGCCGGAATAGCACCGGAATACCTTGAGCCCTACGGCAGATATAAGGCCAAACTGCTGCCCGGATGCGTGGAAAACAAGCCCCGCAAGGGCAAGCTGATACTGGTGACCGCCATAAACCCCACCCCCGCGGGCGAGGGCAAAACCACCGTCAGCATAGGCCTTGCCGACGCGCTTACGGAGGCGGGCAAAAAATGTATGCTGGCGCTGCGCGAGCCGTCGCTGGGCCCCGTGTTCGGGGTAAAGGGCGGCGCGGCGGGCGGCGGGTATTCACAGATTGTGCCCATGGAGGATCTCAACCTGCATTTTACCGGCGACCTTCACGCAATAACCAGCGCCAATAACCTGCTTGCCGCCATGATAGACAACCACATATACTTCGGCAACGAGCTGGGCTTTGATCTTAAAAACATCACCTGGCGGCGCTGCATGGATATGAACGACCGCGAGCTGCGCAGCATAATAGGAGGCGTGGGCGTGCGCACAAACGGCGTAATGCGTCAGGACTCCTTTGATATAACCGCCGCCAGCGAAATAATGGCAATACTGTGCGTAAGCCGGGATATAAACGACCTCAAAAAGCGGTTGGGCGATATAATCGCCGGCTACACTGCCGCCGGGGAGCCCATACGCGCCCGCGACCTCAACGCGCAAGGGGCAATGTGCGCCCTGCTTAAGGATGCGATAAAGCCCAACTTAGTTCAGACCCTTGCCGGCACTCCGGCGCTTATTCACGGCGGCCCCTTTGCCAACATCGCCCACGGCTGCAACAGCATAATAGCCACCGACCATGCCCTCCGCCTTGCGGACTACTGCGTAACGGAGGCCGGCTTCGGCGCAGACCTCGGCGCGGAAAAATTTCTTGATATAAAATGCCGTCTGGGCGGCTTCTTCCCCGATGCCTGCGTGCTGGTGGCCACCGTGCGCGCCCTCAAGTCCCACGGCGGAGTGCCCAAGGCGGAGCTTGACCGCCCCAACCCTCACGCATTGGCAGCAGGGCTTGAGAACCTTGGCAAGCATATAGAAAACCTTACAAAGGTATATTCCCTGCCCGTTGCGGTGGCAATAAACCGCTTTGCCTCCGATACCCCTGAGGAGATAGCGCAGGTGCAGCAATACTGCATGCGTGCAGGCGTTAAAGCCGTGGAGGCCGATGTATGGGGGCGCGGCGGAAAGGGCGCCGCAGAGCTTGCCCAAACGGTCACGGAGCTGTGCCGTGCAGAGCATGCCGCCCCGACCTTTGCCTACTCCCCCGATATGTCCCTGCGGGAAAAAATAGAGGCCGTTGCCACCCGTATTTACGGCGCGGACGGAGTGGATTTTTCCCCTGCGGCGCTCGTTCAGCTTGAAAATCTCGAAAAGCTGGGCTGCGCCTCCCTGCCCGTATGTATAGCCAAAACACAGTATTCCCTGTCGGACAACCCCCGGCTTTCCGCCCGCCCCCGCGGCTTTAGCATAAAGGTAAGCCAGCTGCGCCTGAGCGCCGGCGCAGGCTTTACAGTTGTTCTTACGGGTGATATAATGACCATGCCGGGGCTGCCCCGCGTACCCGCCGCCTGCAAAATAGACATAACGCCGGAGGGCAAAATAACCGGGCTGTTCTGAGCCTGCGCGCATACGGCAAAAGCACGGCAGCACAAACAAAAAAACAGCAGCATAAACCATAACCACAAAATATATTCAAACTCATACTCCGCTTTAAGGAGTGAAAGGAAGCAAACATGTCCAAGGTAAGAACCCGTTTTGCCCCGTCTCCCACGGGATATATGCACATAGGCAACCTCCGCACCGCCCTTTACGGCTATCTCTATGCCAAAAACCAAGGCGGCAAATTCATACTCCGCATAGAGGATACCGATCAGGAACGCTATGTGGCGGATGCCTGCGATGTTATTTTCGGCACCCTTAAGCAGTGCGGGCTTAACTGGGACGAGGGCCCGGATAAGGACGGCGGCTGCGGCCCGTATGTGCAGAGCGAGCGCCGGGCGCTGTATATGCAGTACGCCCTTAAGCTTGTGGAAAGCGGCGATGCCTACTACTGCTTCTGCACCGACGAGGCTCTGGAGCAGCGCCGTGCGGAAATGACGGCGCAGGGGCTTACCTATAAATACGATAAAAAATGCCTCTCTATCCCCAAGGAGGAGGCGCGCCGCCGCGCCGAGGCGGGCGAGCCCTTTACGATACGGCAGAATGTTCCCCTTTCCGGCACCGTCACCTATCATGACGCCGTTTTCGGGGATATAACCGTGGACTGCGCCGACCTTGACGATATGGTGCTTATAAAAACCGACGGTCTGCCCACCTACAACTTTGCAAATGTGGTGGACGATCACCTTATGGGCATTACCCATGTAATGCGGGGCAGCGAGTATCTCTCCAGCACCCCCAAATACACGCTGCTTTATAAGGCCTTCGGCTGGAAGGAGCCGGTATATGTACACCTCCCGCTCATAATGAAGGATCAGCACAATAAGCTCAGCAAGCGAAACGGCGACGCCAGCTATCAGGACCTTATAGCCAAGGGCTATCTTTCCGATGCCGTGCTAAACTATATAGCGCTTCTGGGCTGGAATCCCGGAACGAATCAGGAGATATTCTCGCGTGAGGAGCTTATCGCCGCCTTTGATATCTCCGGCATAAGCAAATCCCCCGCGCTTTTCGACCCCGCCAAGCTCAGATGGATGAACGGCGAATATATAAAGGCTCTGCCCTTTGAGGAATTCTGCCGCATTGCCGCCCCGTGGCTGGATAAATCCGCGGCGCACGGTCGTTACGACTACACCCTTTTGTGCGCACTGCTGCACAGCCGCACCGAGGTGCTCAGCGACATCCCCGCCATGGTGGAATTCCTGCCCGAGGTTGCGCCGCACGATACCGAGCTTTACCTGCACAAAAAATTCAAGCTCACGCGCGAGCTTGCGCTTTCGGCCATAAAGCTGTGCCGGGACGCTTTAAGCGCGCTTCCCTCCTTTGACGCCGCCTCGGTGCACGATTGCCTCATAGGCGCGGCTCAGGAAAACGGAATGAAAAACGGTCAGGTGCTTTGGCCGGTGCGCGTTGCCCTCACCGGGCTTCAAAGCACTCCCGGCGGCGCCGTGGAGCTTGCCGAAATACTGGGGCGCGAGGAGACCCTGCGCCGTCTTGATGCCGCAATTGAAAAGCTGTCCGATAACTGATGCTCGCAAATACGGCGGTGCTGCGGCAAAGCGCAATGCCGCCCGGCGGGCAATATTTCAAAAGCGGCCTGCACAATATACAATGCACATTTAACATTTAATACGAAACAAATACGAAAATCAACGCTATAATGCCTTTGCAAAATACGGTTCTCCTGCCGTAAAGACGCAAACGCAGCGAAAGGAGCCCTGAGTTATAATATGAAACCGGATAAAACCGCAATATCCGCAGCTTTGGCTCGCGCCAAATGCACGGGTGCGGATTTCAGCGAGCTTTATTTTGAAGACACGGTAAGCCAAAGCCTCGGGCTTGTAAGCAGCAGTATAGAGGACGCCGTCAGCGCACGCAATATCGGTGTGGGCATACGCCTGCTCAAGGACAAACGCTGTGTTTACGCCTACGGCAACGATGTAAGCCCCTCCGGGCTGCTGGCTTTGGCCGACAGTGCGGCGGCGGCCCTGAGCGGCAGCGCGGAAATACAGGATATCGTGCTTACGCCGGCATATGTACCCCGCATGAACCCCATCGTCATTCCCTGCCATAAGGGGGATATCCGCCGCAAGGCCGACCTGCTGCGCCGCGCCGATGCCGCCGCGCGCGCAAAAAGCCCAGAGATAGCGCAGGTCAACGCCGCCGTGCGCGAGCAGTACAAAACGGTGATAATAGCCAACAGCGAGGGGCTTTACGCGCAGGACGAGCGCGCCTACTGCCGCTTCTTCGTCTCCGTCGTTGCCCACTCCGCAGGCGAAAACCAAAGCGGCAGCGCCTCTCCCGGTGCCCATGCCGGCAGCGAATTTTTGGACACGCTTGATATCGATGCCTTGGCCCGCTCTGCGGCGGACTGCGCCGTTACCATGCTGCATGCGCCGCTGTGCCCCGCCGGCATAATGCCGGTTGTAATGGACAACGGCTTCGGCGGCGTAATATTCCACGAGGCCTGCGGCCACTCGCTGGAGGCCACCAGCGTGGCCCGCGGCAATTCGGTATTCTGCGGCAAGCTGGGAACCCGCATAGGCAGCGAAAAAGTAACCGCCTATGACGACGGCACCATCCCCGGCGCATGGGGCTCCCTTAATATAAACGATGAGGGCGAGCCCACAAGGCGCATAAAGCTGCTGGATAAGGGCGTGCTTACAAGCTACATGATAGACAAGCTCGGCTCCCGCCGTATGAATATGCCCTCCACCGGCAGCGGACGGCGCGAATCCTACCGCTTTGCCCCCACCTCCCGCATGACCAACACCTTCATCGCTCCGGGGCAGGACGAAAATTCCGATATAATAGCCTCTGTGGAAAACGGGCTTTATGCCGCAAAAATGGGGGGCGGCTCCGTAAACCCCGTCACCTGCGAGTTCAACTTTGCCGTGCTTGAGGGCTACCTTATCAAAAACGGCCGTATCTCCACCCCCGTGCGCGGTGCCACCCTTATAGGCCGGGGCGACGAAATACTCTTCAACATCGATATGGTGGGCAGGGATATGACCATGGGTCAGGGCATGTGCGGCTCCGAAAGCGGCAGCATCCCCGCAAATGTCGGTCAGCCCATGATACGCATAAGCAGCATAAGCGTAGGCGGCAAAAGCTAAAGAAAGACCGGAGGCATCATGGTATTCAGCGATCTGAAATTCATATACATATTTCTGCCGGTGTTTTTCCTGCTGTATTTTCTCATTCCCCGGCGCTTTTCCAACCTGTTTGTTTTTTTCGCAAGCTTGGTCTTCTACACTCTGGGAACACTGGACCGCCCGCTGTATGCCCTGCTTTTCCTTGCCGATATATTCGTAACCTTTTTGGCCGGGCTTATGATACAGGATCATCCCCGGCACAAAAGGCTGCTGCTCGTGCTGGCTGCGGTATACAACTTCGGGCTGCTTTTTGCCTTCAAATATCAGGGCTTTATCTGCTCCGGCATAAACTCCCTGCTGCCCGAAAACATGCAGATACCCCTTCTTAATCTCGTGCTGCCCGTAGGCATCAGCTTCTATACCTTTCAGGCCATGTCCTATGTTGCGGATGTCTACCGCGGCAATATCCGCGCCGAACGCTCCTTCGTTGATTACGGCGCATATATCTCCATGTTCCCGCAGCTTGTGGCAGGCCCCATAGTAACCTACCCCGATATCCGCCGCGAGCTCAAGCGCCGCACCTTCAGCCTTGATAATTTCTCCCAGGGGCTCAAGCTGTTTGCGGTGGGGCTGGGCTGTAAGGTAATAATAGCAAACAACATAGGCGGTATGTGGCGGGATGTCACGGGAATCGGCTTTGACAGCCTTTCCACCCCCTACGCATGGCTTGCCGCAATTGCCTATTCCCTCCAGCTGTACTTTGATTTCTTCGGCTATTCCCTTATGGCAAAGGGCATGGGGCGCATGATGGGCTTTACCATCCCGGACAACTTCAACGATCCCTACATTTCCGTAAGCATGACGGAATTCTGGCGCAGGTGGCACATGACCCTGAGCAGCTGGTTCCGCGATTATGTCTATATCCCCTTGGGGGGCAGCCGCTGCGGGCGCATGCGCACCTTCTTCAACCTGCTTGTCGTGTGGTTGCTTACCGGGCTTTGGCACGGGGCGGACTGGAACTTTCTCATCTGGGGGCTTGTGATATTCGTTATTATCGCAATCGAAAAGCTAGGGCTTAAAAATTTCCTTGATAAGCACCGCATTGCGGGCCACATCTATATGCTGCTGCTTATTCCCCTGTTCTGGTCGATATTTGCCATCACCGATCTTTCTCAGCTGGGCGGCTTCTTTTCAAGGCTTTTCCCCTTCGGCGCACAGCCGGAATTCGTGGTGCACTTGGATGTCGCGGTTTTCCTTAAGCAGTACGGCGTGCTGTTTTTGGCGGGCATACTGCTCTCCACGCCGCTTGGCCGCAAAATATACCTTCGCATAAAGGATAACGCCCTGGGCGCGGTGGTGCTTTGCGCCATATTCGCCCTGAGCGTATATTTCCTCTGCATCGGCCTTAACGACCCCTTCCTTTATTTCCGGTTCTGATCGTCCTTTGTTAATAAAAGCCGGGCACGGCTGAAAAACGCAATTCGCAATCGAGGTGTTTATATGCGCTTTATCAAAAAATACTTCTTTCTTTTACTTATGGCAATAGTAATAACGGTGTCCGTGCCGTTTGTCATAAAATCCGCAACGGATAAAAACGCCCGCACCGAGGGCGATGCCGCAGAAGAGTCTTGGACCCGGGCGCCGCATACGCAAGAGCCGCACATAACGGAGCCCGCACTGCCGCAGGACACCGCATCGGCGCTCCCTTCCGACAGCAGTACCCCCGGCAGCGACCTCACTCCCGCGCCCACGCCCTCCCGCGCCCCGGCCGACGCCTCATATTTTGACGACGCGCTGTTTATAGGCGATTCCCGCACATCGGGGCTGGAAAGCTACGGCACCCTTAAAAACGCCGATTATTTCTGCTTTGTGGGTATGAGCGTATACAACATCCGCCAGCGCGAGGCCAATGTAAAGGGGCTTGGCAAAATGACCTTTGATAATTTCATAACGCGTAAGCAGTATAAAAAAATATATATAATGCTGGGCTTCAACGAGATCGGCTATCCCAAAAAGAAAACCGTTACCCGCTATAAGGAGCTTATCGACAGCATACGCGCCCTTCAGCCCGATGCCATATTCTATGTTCAGGCAAATCTTCTTGTCACGGAGCAATGCTCCAAAACCGATAAATATTCGCACAACCCCGATATACTGGAGCTGAACTCCACGCTCTCCGAGCTTGCGGACAACAAAGAGATATTCTATATCGATATAAACGAGCTTTTCGGCGACGGCAAGGGCAACCTCAGAAACGAGCTTACCGGCGACGGCACCCATGTCTATGCCAAGTACTACCGCGACTGGTGCGACTGGCTTATATCCAAGGCGGTATAGCCGTTCTCCCTTTTTAACCGTCTTTTGACCCGTCAGCTTTTTTACCGTCCGGCTATATTTATCCAAACAAAAAAGCGCGCGGTGCAGGCTTATTTTCACCTGCACTGCGCTTTTTCTTTTGCGCCCCGCCCTTTCGCGCCCTTTTTTATGCATAATGCTTTTTCAGTATTCATTACGCGCTATGTTATGCACAAGGGGCACAAGCAATACCAGCGCCCCCGCTATCCACGCTCCGGGGTCCGCAAGGCACAGTGCGCAAAACGCCCCCAATGATGCCGAAGAATCTATCGCCGCGCCGTTTACTGCGGCCGGCAAAAACGCGCATATCACAACGCGGGCTATCAGCTCCGCTATTCCCGCACCCAGCACAAAGCCCGCTCTGCCCACGCCCTGCACCGCGCTGCGTATCACTATAAGAAAGCCCAAAATGCAGTACAGGCCGAAATCTATATACACATAGGCGTTTCCGAAGGCAATCGATGCCTGCGATACCTTCTCGCTGCTCATAAAAATATACTGATACGCGCCGTCTATCGAAAGCAGCAGCCCGCAGACAAGGCAGGCGGCGTATATTATCATCATAATAATAAGAGATTGCAGCGTGCCCCGGCGTATGTTTTCATAGTCCCCCTTGCCGTAGTTCTGCGCGTTGAAGCCCAGCATTGCCGCGCCCAGCCCGTTAAAGAAGGACATAAGAAAGTTTATCAGCTTGCTGGCGGCGCCGAAGCCGTTCTGCGCCGGAGTACCCGCCGCCATGATTCCCGACGGCTCCAGGTCAAACAGCACAACTCCCCCCTGCATTACGATTATGCCCACTGCCAGAATGGAAAACTGAAGCCCCAGCGGTATCCCCTGCTTAAGGTGCGCCGTCAGCACGCGCAGACCGCTGCGGAAATCCTCCCTGGACAGGCGCATCTCCCGGTATTTGGCAAAGGTATAGGCAAAGCACCCCGCCACGCTCAGCGCCTGAGTAAGCACCGTTGCAGCCGCCGCTCCCGCAGGCCCCATCCCGAACACCGTAAGAAACAGTATATCAAGCCCCACATTCAGCGCGGTGGAGATAACAAGAAACACAAGCGGCGTTACGGAATCGCCGTATGCCCGCAGTATTCCGCATATAAAATTAAAGCCCATCTGCATTATAATGCCCAGAAATATTATAAAGCAGTAGGTATATGCCGCGTCATACACCTCTTTGTTGGCCTGCGTAACATTTATTATCCCCAGCATCCACGGCAGCACCGCTACGGATATAACGGTAAGCAGCAGCGATATTATCACCGAAAGATATATCTGCGCCGCAAGGGACTGCCGCACCCCCTTTGCATCCCCGCGCCCCACGCACCCCGCCGTTATAACGCTGAAGCCCGCAGTGCAGCCAAAGGCAAACTGCAAAAAAATAAAGGTAAGCGGAAAAGTATCGTTTACCCCCGCCACCTGCTGTGCGCTAAGCACCTGCCCGCATATTATCGCATCGGTAAGCACATATACCTGCTGCAAAAAATACGAAAGCATTATGGGCGCGCCGTAGCGCAGTATCACCCGCCACGGCTTGCCCGAGGTCAGATCCACCGGGCGCATCATATTGCGTAAAAATGAAGCAATGCCTGTTTTCATGTGTCCTTCGGTTCTCCCGATTCCCCGCTTTGTTTATATTCTTTGTTTCCGTCGTTTTCCGCCGCCCCGTTTTCGGGCTTTTTATGCTCTTTTTTCCTGCCGTGCAGAAGGGGCGACAGCCGCTTGTATATCAAAAAGGTGATTATAACGCTTATGAGCTCCTTGCAGAAGGTAAAAGGAGTGTTAAAGCGCAGTATCGCATCCGTCAGATCCCTTACGCTCGGATCTATCGCCCGATACATGCTGAGTATCGCCTCCGGGCTCATTATTTTTTCGTATATGGGATATACAATAAAGCAGTTGGACAGTATGCTCAGCCCCGCCGCCGCTGCCGCGCCCAGCAGCGCGCTCCACAGCGCGCTTGCACGGTCATGACGGTATTTATATACAATGCCCGCCGGCAGCACGAACGCCGCGCTTATTATAAAATTCGAAAGCTCGCCCACTCCGCCCGTCATGGAGCCCAGCAGGCTCACGAGGTTTTTCACAAGGCACACCGTCACTCCGCTCAGCGGCCCCATGGAATAGGCGGCAAGCAGCGCCGGAAGATCGGAAAAATCCAGCGAAATAAACGAAGGCATAAAGGGCAGCGTCAGCTTGGGAAAATACATAAGTATAGCCCCCAGTGCCGACAGCACCGCCGTTACCGCCAATCGCCGCAGCTTACCGCCCCCGTCGGTTTTGCATGCGTGCCCGCATTTTGCCCTGCTCCCGTTCCTTCCGCCGCCGTTTACGCAGACCGCATCTTTGCAGTCGGTGTCTTTGCAATTCGTTTCATTGCTGTTCATATCGGCCTCTTGTAAAGATATGTTTTGAACTTAAAAAACCCGGCATGAAAATATGCAGGGTTCTTTAACATATCCTCTCTCATCCGGACTTTACCGTCGGCATCGGAATTTCACCGATTCGGCGCTTTGATAAAGCGTTAGTGGGCTGTACCACCGGTAGGGAATTTCACCCGACCCTGAAGAATCCTTATTAACTTATCTTCCGGCAAATTATATTCCGCTTTTTTGTTTTTGTCAAAGAAATGCGCCCGATTTTGCTAATATTCCGCGAACTTTTTACGGCGTGCGCCGCCTTACCTTCCAAACCGGCTTTTTGCCGCCGATTTATGCAGAAAAAACAAAAAACGGTATTGAATGCCCTGCCCCTCTGTGATATACTTAACTGTAACGGCATCTGCCGAAAAACAGGAGGAATGTTATGAAGCGAAAAGGCAAAAAAAGCGAGCTGTTCCTTGATTGCGGCAGCGGCGATATTCTCTATTCCCTCGATGACAAAACCGTAACGGACCTTCAGGGCAATTATATGCTTCGCATAGATAAAAACACCGTAATGGATCTTAACTCCGGCGCCTTTCGCACGGTGGTTCCCGCCGAGCCGCGCTTTGGCTCTGACGATGACGATGACCCTTTCCGAAATAACTAAGCCCCCGCACAGGACAGCTGTTGTAATTCGGGAATACCTCTTGATTCAGGGACCTTTTTCCGTCAAAAACAAACGCAAAAGTTCCCTGTGCAATAACGAAACGGCAGGTGATTTTTATTAAAGAACAAATAATCGCACGGCTTGGGGAAATCGAAAAAGAAAACAATGTCCGAATTCTGCTTGCCGTGGAATCGGGCAGCCGTGCATGGGGCTTTGCCTCGCCCGACAGCGATTACGATGTCCGCTTTATTTATGTACGGCCCGAAACCGATTATCTCAGGCTGGAGAAAAAGCGCGATGTCATTGAGCTTCCCATAAACGATGTGCTGGATATAAACGGCTGGGATCTTCAAAAAACCCTTCGGCTGCTGTACCGCTCCAATCCCACGCTCTTTGAATGGTTTTCCTCTCCCATCGTCTACACGGAAACACCGTTTGCCGGTCAGTTCCGCACTCTTATGACCGAATATTTCTCGCGGAAAAAAAGCCTGTACCACTATCTCAGCATGGCGGAGGGAAACCTGCGGAAGTATCTCACCGGCGATACCGTGCGGGCAAAAAAGTATTTTTATGTATTAAGGCCGGTGCTTGCCTGCCGCTGGGTGCTGAACCGGCGCACCCCGCCTCCGATGAGGTTTTCCGAGCTTGCCCGGGCGGAGTTGCCCGCCGAGCTTGCAGGGCAGGTGCAGCGCCTGCTTGAGCTTAAGATGAATTCCCCCGAAATAAGGGAAATTCCGCGAATTGACGCCCTTAATGACTTTTTAACCTCCCAAATCGCCGCCGTCAGGGAGGATATCGGTTCCGTAACAGACGAGCGCAGCGGCAGCTGGGAGGAGCTGGACAGGCTGTTTCTGTCCGCACTGCGGTAATTAAAATCAAGGCTTTGTTTTTCGGGAAACAAAGCCTTATTGTTTAGCCTTTCGGGTTCTGCGGCACCGCAGCTCCCGTGCCGCCCGCCCCCGCATACAGTGCTTTTGCTCCCCCGCCGCTCTTGCCCTTGCGCTCCCGCTCACGCCGCCGCGCCCGCGCCCTCCTTTTGCGAAAGCTCCTTATAGGTCTTTACGATTATTATTGCGGAAATAACTCCCGTCAGTATATCCGACAGCGGCATTGAATACAGCACGCCGTCCAGCCCGAAGAATACAGGCAGCAGCAGCGCAAACCCCACGCCGAACACAATTTCGCGCACCATGGAAAGCGCTACTGATTCCACAGCCCTTCCCATTGCCTGCATAAAAATAAATGTCGCCTTGTTCACACAGGCAAGCACCGTCATGCAAAGATAAATACGAAACGATTTTACGGCAAATTCGGTGTAGTATACGCTCTCGTTTGCCGCACCGAAAATCCGTATCAGCGCCCCCGGAAACACCTCCGCAATAAACAGCGCCGCCGCCCCCACGCAGGCCTCCGCAATAAGCAGCCTTGTAAACAGCTCCTTCACTCTGCCCTTCTGCCCGGCTCCCATATTAAACCCTACAACGGGAATACAGCCCGCAGCCATGCCTATAACAACGGATATCACTATCTGAAAAAACTTCATCACAATGTCCACAACCGCCATGGGTATCTGGGCATACTGCTCCTGCCCGAATATCTCATCCGCAGCGCCGTACCTGCGGAGCATATTGTTTATTGCCAGCATTGCACCTACAAGCGATATCTGCGCAAGAAAGCTGCTCAGCCCCAGCGAAAGCGTTTTTCTTATTATCCTTGCCTCCGGCAGGAAATCTTCCCGCTTCGGCCTTATGACCCTTGCGCGCAATAAATACAGCACTGACAAAATCGCCGTAACTATCTGCCCTATAACAGTGGCTGCCGCCGCTCCCGCCATGCCCCATTTGAAGGTAAAAATAAAAATCGGGTCCAGCACAATGTTCACAACCGCCCCGGCAAGGGTGGAAAGCATTGCAAACTTAGGGCTTCCGTCCGCACGGATTATGGGATTCATAGCCTGCCCGAACATATAAAACGGAATACCCGCCGCTATCCATATAAAATACTCCTTGGAAAGCTCAAAGGTCTCGCTGTTCACCCTGCCGCCGAAGGCTGTCAGTATAGGCTCACTGAAAATAAGATATACCGCGCTTAAGCAAACGCTGCTTAAAATGCACAGCATTATCGCATTGCCCGCGCTGCGGGATGCATCTCCCGCCTGTTTTTTTCCAAGCGATATGCTTACAAAGGCGCAGCAGCCGTCCCCTATCATCACCGCAATGCCCAGTGCAATAACCGTCAGCGGGAAAACCACCGTGTTTGCGGCATTGCCGTAGGAGCCCAAATAGCTTGCATTTGCAATAAATATCTGATCCACTATGTTATAAAGCGCGCCCACAAGCAACGAAATAACACAGGGCACGGCATATTTCAGCATCAGCCTGCCCGGCTTTTCACGGGAAAGATCCGCTTCGTTTTTCTCCATTTTATTACCTCCTTAAAATAAAAAAAGTGCGCAAGTCCAAACTGGACTTACGCACTTTTTGCTGCTCGTTGTGTTTATTATAGCATAAAAAACATATTTTTTCAAGCCGTTTTTGCCGGCTCGGAGCGGCCGTGCAAGCCGCGCCCTCAGCCTTTCTCTCCGGCTTATTTGCTTATAAGCTCTTCGCCCGTTTCCAGCGCCTGACGGTTTACGCCCATAAGATGCTGCTTGTTTTTAAGGGTGTAGGAAAGGCTGGTCATAACATCGTCAATGCTCACAGCCCCCGTAGCCGCTATAAAAGCGCCCAGCATAACATTTCCCGCCACCTTGGAATTGCCCAGCCTTGCGGCAATTTCATTGCAGGGAATATAATACGCCTTTACATCGCTGCGTCTCACCTTTATGTCTATCAGCGAGGAATTTACAAATATCATTCCGCCCGGCACGACATTTTTTTCAAATTTCTCAAGCGACGGCCGGTTCATTGCCATAAGGCAGCTGGCATCGGTCACAATGGGCGCCACCACCGGCTCATCCGATATAATAACCGAGCAATTGGCGCTGCCGCCGCGCATTTCCGGCCCGTAGCTGGGCAGCCAGGAAACCTCCTTGTTCTCCAGCAGCCCCGCGCGCACAAGCAGCTGTCCCATGGAAAGCACGCCCTGTCCGCCAAAGCCCGCAATTATCAGTTCATGCGTCATTTTTCCTGCGCCCCCTTGTCCTTGTATACTCCCAGCGGATAGTACGGTATCATTTTTTCCCTCACCCACTCAAGAGCCTCGTTGGGCGCCATGCCCCAGTTCGTGGGGCAGGAGGAAAGCACCTCCACCAGTGTAAAGCCCTTGCCCTCAAGCTGATATTCAAAGGCCTTCTTTATGCACTTTTTGGCGTTTATCACATTTTTAACGCAGTCCACCGAAACGCGCGCAATATAATATGCGCCGTCCAGCGTGGAAAGCATCTCACACACCTTTACCGGGTATCCGCAATGGTTCACATCCCGTCCGTAGGGCGAGGTGGTGGTAACCTGTCCCGGCAGCGTGGTGGGAGCCATCTGTCCGCCCGTCATGCCGTAAATGGCGTTGTTTACAAATATGGTGGTAAACTTTTCACCGCGCGTGCAGGCATGAACTATTTCCGCCGTGCCTATGGAGGCAAGGTCGCCGTCGCCCTGATAGGTAAACACGCAGCGGTCAGGCAGCGACCGCTTTATGCCCGTAGCCACGCTGGGTGCGCGTCCGTGCGAAGCCTCGTGCATGTCGCAGTTGAAATAATTGTATGCAAACACCGCGCAGCCCACCGGCGCAACGCCTATCGTCCTGTCCTCCACGCCCAATTCCTCTATGACCTCGGCAACAAGGCGGTGAATTATACCGTGAGTGCAGCCGGGGCAGTAGTGCAGCGGAGCATCCGTAAGCATTTTTGTTTTACTGAATACCACAGCCATCAGTCCTTACCTCCTTTGAGCGTCTTTTCGGCAGCCTCCATTATCTCGCGCCAGGAGGGCACCATGCCGCCCACGCGTCCGTAGAAATCCACCGGCACCCTGCCGTTTACGGCCAGGCGTACATCCTCCACCATCTGGCCGCAGCTCATCTCTACGGTAAGCATGCATTTTGCATGTCCGCAGGCCTTTGCAAAGTATTCGCTCGGGAAGGGCCACAGCGTTATGGGACGCAGCAAACCGGCCTTTATGCCGCGGGCGCGCAGCTCCTTTATGGATTTTTTCGCAATGCGCGCCGTTGTACCGTAGGCGGCGATTATAATATCGGCGTCCTCCGTCATATACTCCTCGCAGCGGGTTTCGTTTGCAGCTATTGTCTCATACTTGCGCTGGAGCCGCAGGTTCACCTGCTCCAGCTCCGCCGGGTCGATATACAGGGAGTTGATTATCCTCCTGCCCTGTCCGAAGCGGCCGGTAGCCGCCCACGGCTTTTCCTCAAACTCGGTCTTTTCCGGTGGCATTACCACCGGCTCCATCATCTGCCCTATCATGCCGTCGCCCAGTATCAGCACCGGGTTTCTGTATTTGTCCGCAAGGTCAAAGGCCTGATAGGTAAAATCCACCGCCTCCTGAACGGAATCCGGCGCCAGCACCAAAAGACGGTAATCGCCGTGTCCGCCGCCCTTTGTGCACTGGAAATAATCGCTCTGCGCCGGCTGTATTCCGCCCAGACCGGGGCCGCCGCGCACAATGTTTACAATAACGCAGGGCAGCTCCGCACAGGCAATGTAGGATATGCCCTCCTGCTTAAGGGAGATTCCCGGGCTTGAGGAGCTCGTCATCACCCTTGCTCCGCTTCCCGCGGCTCCGTATACCATATTGATCGCAGAAACCTCGCTCTCGGCCTGCAAAAAGCAGCCGCCCACCTGGGGCATGCGCCGGCTCATGTATTCCGGAATCTGGTTCTGCGGCGTTATCGGATAGCCGAAAAACTGCCGGCAGCCGGCAAGAACCGCCGCCTCGGCAATGGCCTCCGCGCCTTTCATTAAATGCTTTTCCATACTACCTCTCCTTATTTCCTGTTATACCGCTACTTTTCTACCGTAATAACGCAATCGGGGCACATACGCGCGCACGATGCACAGCCTATGCAGGCAGCCTCATCGGTAAGCACCGCGTAATTATATCCCTTGGCGTTAATGGCGTCGGATAATGCAATTATATGCTTGGGGCAAGCCGTCACACATAGCGAGCATCCCTTGCATATCTCCTTCAGGAAGGTTACCTTTGCCAAAAAAATCGCCCCTCTCATGGTATAATACCTTATTTCAAATATTATAGGGTCCTCGGCGTTTTTCGTCAAACGAAAACATATAAAAAAGCCTCCGTGCAAAAACGAATCTTTGCACGAAGGCTCCGTCGCCGCCGCTGCGGCAGTATAATTTTTATCGTGATCTATTTTGCATACTCCACGGTGCGGGTTTCCCTCACCACATTCACCTTTATCTGTCCCGGATATACCATCTCGTCCTCTATGCGTTTTGCTATATCCTTGGCCACTATCACGGCTCCCTCCTCGGAAACTATGTCCGGCTTTATGATTATGCGTATCTCTCTGCCCGCCTGAATGGCGAAGCATTTTTCCACTCCCGGGAACGAATTTGCGATCTCTTCGAGTTTCTCAAGGCGTTTAAGATAATTGCTGAGGGTCTCTCTGCGCGCGCCGGGACGGGCTCCCGACACGGCATCGGCCGCCTGTACCAGTACGGCTTCCAGGGTCTCCGGCTCCACATCGTTGTGGTGCGCGGCTATGCAGTGGATAACGGCGGGGCTTTCGCGGTATTTCTTTGCAAGCTCCACGCCTATCTGAATGTGCGTACCCTCCACCTCGTGGTCTACGCTCTTGCCGATATCGTGAAGCAGCCCCGCACGCTTTGCAATGGTGGCATCCAGTCCCAGCTCTCCCGCCAGCAGCCCCGCAATGTGAGCCACCTCCAGGGAGTGCTTCAGCACATTCTGACCGTAGCTGGTGCGGTATTTCAGCCGTCCCAGCAGCTTTACAAGCTCCGGATGCATGTTGTGAATGCCCACATCGAATATGGCGGATTCGCCCGCCTCCTTGATCTGCACATCCACCTCCTTGCGCACCTTTTCCACCATATCCTCAATGCGCGCCGGATGAATCCGTCCGTCCACAATAAGCCTTTCAAGGGCAATGCGCGCAATATCTCTGCGTATGGGGTCGAAGCTGGAAAGTATAACCGCCTCGGGAGTATCGTCTATTATCAGCTCCACGCCAGTCGCCGTCTCCAGCGCCTTTATGTTGCGTCCCTCGCGTCCGATAATGCGGCCCTTCATCTCATCATTGGGCAGCGGCACCACCGATACCGTGCTCTCCGCCACATGATCCGCGGCGCAGCGCTGTATGGCAAGGGTGATTATGTTGCGTGCCTTCTGCTCACCCTCCTGCTTTGCCTTCTGCTCTATATCGCGCACCAATACCGCGGCATCCCTGCGCGCGTCGTTTTCAATGGCCGCAATAAGCTCGTTTTTGGCCTCCTCGCTTGTAAGGGAAGCCACGCGTTCCAGCTCCGCCACCCGCTTTTTGGACAGCTCCTCCGCCGCAGTAAGCTGCTCCGTCAGCTCCTTCTCCCTGCGCGCGCAGTTATCCTCCCGGGCATCCAGAGCATAGAATTTTTTCTCCAGCTGCTCTTCCCGTGCAATAAATCTTTTCTCGTTTTTAGAAACCTCTGCCCGTCTTTCCTTGCACTCTCTGTCGCACTCGCTCCTGAGACGATGGATCTCGTCCTTTGCCTCGGATATGCGTTCCTTTGACAGCAGCTCCGCACGGTTTTTTGCTTCTTCCACTATCCTTGCAGCGGTTTCCTCAGCGCGTCCTATGCGCTTTTCCGTCGCGTTCTTGCGGTAAAAATACCCGGCCAGAATGCCGATAATAAGGCAAGGCACACCCGCTATGACGGCCCATACGAAATCAGGCACGAATAACACCTCACTTTCATAAAAAATAAATATATAATACCTATGAATTTATTGAATATAATTCTATATAAGCCTTCTAACAATTCATATATACAGTATATTCTTATAGATTATATCCCATCGGCGGTCAAATGTCAATATGCATAAATCAAAAACCCGTACAATGCCTTCGCAAAACAGGGCGGCAAGACCCCGTTTTGCCGTCCTTTGCGCACAGCTCTCTGCACAGTTTCGCCCTTTTTCCCCCGTTTTCCGTAATTTTTCGCCTTACCGTCTCTGCACTCCGTTATGCTTATTAAACCGCCCTCAATGTTCACTTTGTGCGATAAAAGGTTAATACCGTGCATTGAAACGCGGACGATGCGAATTTATAATATACCCGAAAAGACCCTTAACCCTACTCCTTTATACAAAAGATACGGAGGATAGCGCAAAATGAAAATTTCCGATTATACCGCACAGAACCCCGCCTGCACCTTCTGCGAGCTTATGCTCTGCGGCACGGACCAATTCGGGCGCAGCTTTGCGCCGGTGCACGCGCTCAATAAAAAAAGCGTGGGTATGTTCTATTTCCTTTGGCTGGGCAGCGAAAAGCGCATGAGCGGCAAATACAACATCACCCGTCTGCTTAAGGAATGCCCCGATGAGCTTTGGGATACCAACGGCACGCCCAACAGCCCGGTAAACACCTTCCATTACTGGAACGAGCCGCTTTTCGGCTACTACCGCAGCGACGACAAATGGGTCATTGCCAAGCATATGGAAATGCTCGCCCTTGCCGGAGTGGATTTCCTCTACCTTGACGCCACTAACGCCCTGCCCTATCCGGATGCCAGCCGAGCCCTCTTTGAGGTGCTGAACGCCATGTACGATAAGGGCATCCCCGCCCCCAAAGCGGCCTACTATACAAACTCCCACTCCATACAAACCGCAAAGCAGGTGTATGAGCTTTTTTACAAAAACCCGGAATACGACCGCGTGTGGTACCGTCCCGACGGCGTGCATCCCCTTATAATAGGCAATTTCACTCCCGAAAGCGATGCCGCCGAGGCGGCTCTGCGCTCCGATTCCTATAAGCCGGAGCCCCTGCCCGAGGAAATGCGCGCCTTCTTCGACCTTCGCGTTTCCCAGTGGCCCAATGAGCCTTATAAAAAGGACGGCTTCCCGTGGATGGAATGGATATATCCCCAGCCCGTGCACACCCAGCCCGACGGCACCGGAATAATGAATGTTTCCCTTGCCCAGCATCCGCAGCTGCCCTTCAGTGATTCCATCCTGAACCGCTCCCTGAACATGGGACGGGGCTACGATTTTGAAAAAAGCAAAACATAAAGGAAAATATGCGCCTTGGCACCAATGCCCAAAGTCAGTGGGATAATGTGCTTGCCCGCGGGGACGAGGTAAGCACGGTAACCGTGACCGGCTTTAACGAATGGATAGCCATAAAGCTCATTCTGGACGGCCGCGTGGGCTTTGTGGACACCGCGGACGAGGAATTCTCCCGCGATATCG
>ERZ827186.484-NODE-484-length-47031-cov-10.693610_pt1 | contig 47031 bp, 31 predicted proteins | sample MGYA00519918_ERZ827186 | MGnify/ENA primary metagenome ERZ827186 (study PRJEB31778, sample SAMEA3449275) | human gut metagenome | biome: human gut; feature: human-associated habitat; material: faeces | place: United Kingdom | collected 2010/2012 ...
ACTTGCATGTGTTAGGCACGCCGCCAGCGTTCGTCCTGAGCCAGGATCAAACTCTTACGTTTAAATCTTGGCTCTTTTTAACGTCATTGCTGACTTCTTATTGTTGTTGTCTCTTAAAGAATTACTTTGTGGTTAATAAATTCGAAAATTTATTTCTACCTCTTGTTTTCTTCACTGTTCAGTTTTCAAAGAGCTGTCCCACTCCCTTCGGTCGCTTCCGCTCCCTCAAGAGTGCCTGCTTAGTATATCAGCCTCTCCCGTTTCCGTCAAGCGTTTTTTAAGCTTTTTCCTTAATTTTTTTCTTAACGTTCCCGCTCGGTTCAAACGTTCCGCCTCTCGGCGTCCCTCTCCCCTCGGCTGACTTTGCTAATTATACTCACCTTTCGCCTTTTGTCAACGCTTTTTTAATCTTTTTTCGGCTTTTTTCATTTTTCCCTTCCCTGCCGCCCGAAAACGCCCAGATCCGTTCTTAATACTGCAAAATACTCACTGCATCTATGTCATTTTCGGATTCTTTCGCCGACTTTCGGCAGCGCCTGTTTGTTTTTCTTTGCAGCCTCTGCTACGCGCGCCTTTTTGCCGGCTTTCCGCTTTTAACCCGCTTCGCGTGCCCGTATGCTTCGGTACACGCCGAAATGTGCCCGCACATACATTCAGGATATATAAAGCGGCGGGTCCCGCCCGCCGCTTTATTCTCCGAACACTTATTCTTTGTAGGCCCTATTTTTTATAAAGCACACCCCTAAAATGTTTTTTCAAGCCCGCCCTCAAGTCTGGCAGGGAGCAGCCGTCACGCTTGCGGCTTGTCATCGGGCTTTTTTCTGCGTTTTCCGGCAGTCAATGCCACTATAACGCAGGCCAGCACCACCGCGCCGCCCACAGCGCCTATAACCGCCCACGGCGTGCCGGAATTATCTGCGCTCTGCGCCGTTGACCATTGCGCCGTCAGAACGGCATCGCCCTCCGGCATGGTAAACTCCGAAAGCACTACCTTCTGACCGTTATAGGCCCAGCCGGCAAATACATAGCCCTCTTTGACGGGATCCGCCACCTCCATCGGCTTCTGTCCCGCCTCAAGATACTGATCATCCGGCGTCGGCTCTCCGCCGCAGGCGTCAAACTCCAGCTTCCATTTTTTCGCATTCACATTTATCGTACTGCTCATATCCTGCGTTCCCGCCTCCGAGAGCGTAATGCAGTCTATATCAATTGCGGTATTATAGCTGAATATGCCCAGCGCGGCGGCCGACAGCGGCTTGCTGTCCGTTGCCTCCATAATAAGCTGCCCGTCAAGATAGAACTCCAGCTTGCCCTCCTTGTTTCTCAGGCCGAAGGTATGCCACTCCCCGGTGCTGAGCTTAAGGGATTTGCGCGCCGTCTTTTTTTCCACATTTCCCGTAAACCTGCGTACGGAGAACAGGCTTGTTACCATATCGTACTCCACATAGTACTGCGTTCCGGAATTCCTGCGGCAAACAGAAACCGCAATGTTGCCCTGCGAGCCGTACGCCACTTTTCCCGCGCGGATGGCATATTTCAGATCAAAATCCCGATAATTTCCGTTCATCATCAGGCTGTGTATGCCCACCTCGCCCGTAGGCAGAGTGAGATAGGTGTTGTCCCCCTCCGTCGCCAGCTTCCAGGAATCGTAGTCGAAGGTCGGCTCCGTGCGCGTCTGGAAATCCTCCGTGAAATACTTCGGATATTCCGGCTTTTCGGTTTTTACATTTGCATTGTCGATAACAATGCGCCCCTTCTGCGTCATCTCCACGCCGAGCCTCCCCTCAAAGCCCGTTATGTTGGAGAATTCGTAGGATATCTCCGTTTTTTCACCGGCCTTCAGCTCCTGACGGAACATTTCTCCCTCCGATGAGCGCACAAACACAAAGCCAGCGCCGCTTTCAAGAGTGGCCTCCATGGTGAAAACATGCTTACCCGGCCGCATGTACAAGCCCTGGAAAAGCTGCCCTTCGCTTGCAATATAGCCGGCATGGCCTCCGTCCTTTTCCGTTACGCCCACCTCGGGATCGCCGGATACCGACCAGTTCGTAAGGCCGGATACCCAGCCCTCCTTGCCGTTTTTGCGTTCAAAATCGCCGTTTAGAAAATTCTCCGCGCTATGCAGCCCGCAGTCGGCTATAAAGTTGGTAGCCTTAAGCGCCTCAAGGTCGCACAGTCCCTTGTAGTAGTTATCGTGCATATATACATCCTTGACGGGCGAAAAGTCGTCCTTTTCGCTGTTGTCATAGGGCTGCTTGCCGTAGTAGGGGTTATCCGGCCACGAGCCCACCGACATCATTCCGCCGCCCAGAACACTGTCGTATACCTCGATATTCCTTATTTCCTGCTTGGAAAGGTCGGGTGCGTCCGTTCCCCACGGAATAAACGTTATTCCGTGTCCGCCGTGCAGGTTGCTGTGCGCCACCACAATATTTTCCACGCAGTTGTCGCCGTCCGGGTTTGCGTGCCACCATGCAAGCCCGCGCGGATCGTTATAGGTAGAGCAAATGGTTACCGCATCGTCGTTTGTATAAAGCACGCAGCGGTCGATCATAAGGTTCTTTGTGCCCACGGTGGCGGAAATGCCGTCGCCCGAAGCACAGGTTACCTCCTTCATCTCCACATTGCCTATATAAACATTGCGGCTGGTGCGCATATTGATATGATAATTGTTGGTGCGCGCAAGCGTAATATCGGATATTTCTACATTTTCGCATTTCCAGAAGCCGATGGGCACCAGATGCAGACGGTTTTCGCAGCCTATCCATATGGTGTTGCTGTTCACCGAATCGCTGTTTTCGCCGCCGGTATCCACGCTTCTTACCGTTCCTCCGCCGGTAATGCGGACATTTTTCACATTGTCGCCCTGAAGCAGCGGATAGTTGTGGCAGGAAGCCGCCAGCGTCCAGTTGACGCCGGGAATGGACACATCGTGCCCGAACGCGGGCTCATAGGCATAATCCTTAACGCGGGGAGACTGCCACAGCACCGCACCCTTTTCTATTCTCAGCTCCACATTATCCTTAAGCTTTATGTTGGTTGCGATATACCTTCTGCCGTAGAAGGAATCGTCCCCGGGCACGATAACCGTTCCGCCGCCTGCCGCCGAAACCGCGTCTATCGCCTTCTGAATGGCTTTTGTATCGTCGGTATAGGCATCGCCCTGCGCGCCGAATTCCTTATCGGTAACATTAACCGTCCGATCGGGCAGGGTAAAGGCATAGGGGTTTTCGGTAAAGTCGCGCCAGTTCTCCACCATAAAGCGGTCGGATATCTTTACTCCGTCCACCTGTGCAAGAAACAGCGAGGAAAGCCGGGTCACCTTTTCTCCCTTGAGCGGCACGGTTATTGTAAATCTGCCGCCGGATACCTTTGCGCTTGCAACGGGCTCAAGCCCTGCAAAGCTCTGGGTGTAATTCACCGTATCCAGCTCGTAGAGAAATACCTCCTTGCCCTCAAACTTTTCCGCCGCGCGTCCCTGCACCACAACATTGTTTTTATCCGCCGTGCAGTAGGTTATTTCCCCGGCGTAATCATAGAATTCCTTTTCTCTTTCAAAGGTTACGGATTTAATTGCAATACTGCCGCCCGCTGCACCTATCGGCTCTATACGGAAGCCGCGCAGATAGCTTTTTGCCCCGGCAATGCCGGAGAAATTGAAAAAGCAGGAATGCCATTTGCCGTCCGCCGGCACATCAAAAACGCGGGATTTTTCCTCGTTATAGGTTCCGTCCTGAGCGGTTGTAAAATATACGCGGAATTTGTCCGCCCCGGTTTTATTGCACAGGCGCATAAATATCGTGTTCTTTACCGTCATCTCCGCGCTGTACGCCGTTCCCTTGTCCGCCCTGATTATCGGGGATTCAAGATATCCCTGCCCGTTCAGCGTGTACATAAGCGCGCCGCCGGAATAGCTCACGCGTCCGTTTTCAGCCTTAAAGCCCTCCACGGAGGATTTTTTCGTGAATTCAAAATCGTACTCCATTGCATTCTCCTGTTTGTTGTCGCTTGGCGTGATCTTCACCTTGCTGAAGGCAACATTCTTAAGCTCTATATCCGTATAATAGCTTTGAATATAGCAGGTGCCGCCCGTCATTTTGTCATCGGCGGTATAGCGCCCCGCCGTTATGAGGGAGCCGTTTATATAAAGCTCCACGCAGCCCACATCAAATACTATCATGAAGTGATGCCATGCGTTTTGTTTAAGCTCCACGCTTTTGCCGTCGCCCGCCTGTTCGTCGATGCCGTTGCCCAGCCGCCGTATTCGCGCAAGATTCGATTTTGTGTTGTATTCAAAAAAATACTGTATATCTCCGCTTTTGTAGGCTGCGCCCACATTGGCATCGTTATCTCCGGTGACTTTTTTGATATAAACATCAAATTCCAGGCAATTGCCGCCCGCAGCGCCTTTTGAATAAAGCACGCTCAGATCCTTTCCTTCCGTGCTTGCCAGCACGCCGTCTCCGGCCGCCTTCCAGCCGGAGGTGTTCCAATCCCCGAAGGGCTCCGCCGACACCCCGAGCGGCATAAGCAACAGCAGCATAAGCACTGCCGTCCAAAATGCAACCGTCCGTTTCATATACAAACCTCTCTTATTATATAGTATCGGATACCGTTTTGCCGCTCCCCGGCTTACCGCCTTTTGCAAAAGCACCCGGATATCCGACGATATCACAGCTATTTTAACACCGTCCGTATAAGAAAAAGAATATACAACATGCACAATTTTGCATCCGCTATACCGCAGATATTTCGGCATCCGGCAGCATATTTCAAATACGCTCGCGTAAGGCGCTGTTAATGCAAAGAAAAAAGCGGCCTTTCGACCGCTTTTTAAGATGCCTTATTTCGTATTTCTGTCGGGCTGTTTCATACCCTGCGCACGCTTTATCGCGCTCCCAGCATGTTTTTCACGGTTTCGTTCACGGCAGATTCCACAGCCGCATAATGCTGAGCCGGGGTTCCCTCGCCCTTTATCCAGTTCTGCACGCTGCCGAAGAAACAGCCGCCGATATAGCTGTCGTTTGTCGCAACGCTTATCCAGCTCATGAGAGAGGAGCTCTTGGTCTTGCTGCGAACCGAGGAAAGCGTTTCAAACGAGCCCTCGTCCGAGGTATACATCGTACACTCGGCATGGAATATCTCCTGGTTCTCCGAGGAATTTATGCCGCATTCCGGACGGAGGTACTCCTCTATTACCTGCACGCAGCCTGCGGGATTCTTTGTGCCCTTCATCACGCAGTAGGGAGTGAACCAGTTGCTGTCCGAAATATAATCCTGAGCAGCCGGCCCCTTGGGCGGCATAAGAATGCCGAAGGACAGCTTCTTGTTCTTGTACATTTTCTCCGCACGGTTTGCATATGTAAGCATAAGAGCATGCTTGCCGCGCACAAACGGCGGATGATCATCATCGTAGCCCGGCGCGCCCTCCATGTACACGACTTTGTCGTCCTTTGCCAGCTTAACGAAGTAATCTACGGCATCCAGCGTATTCTGGGAATGTCCGTCAAAATACGGCACGCCGTCCTTTACTTCAAAATACGCTCCGCCGTTTGCCGTAACCATGGCAAACATTGCGCAGTTGTTCTGGCCGTAGTTCAGGCCCCATACGCCGTTATCGGGATCGTTGCAGGCAATGGCCACCTGACGCATGGCGTCAAAGGTCCATTCGCCGTTTTTGCTCATCTCGTAGAGCCTGTCGGCCTCATAGCCCGCACGGGCGCACAGATCCTTGTTGAAGAAGGTAACCTGATTGTAAGCCACCTGTCCGAAGCCCACCTCAAGCGGTATTGCAAAATACAGCTTGCCGCCGAAGGTTGCATTGTTTGCCTGCGCCTCCACATTCCAATACTCCGTATCGGAGAACGAGCCCGCCTGCGGATAATCGCTCAGCGGCTCCAGAATGCTGCCCTGTCCTCCGCCGTAGCCGTACGCCGTCACCAGCGCAAAGGGTCCGCCCGCATGGAAAATGTCGCACATGGGCTCCATTGCCGCAGCGGTGGAGCAAGCCTCATTGAACCATGTTTCGCCGGGAGAGGCAATGTAGGTTATGCTTATGCCGTACTGCTGCTGGAACTCCTCCCAGCGCTTTTTTATTTCGCCTGCGCGGCCGCTTCTGTTGTTAAGCACCCAATCGTTCTCATTATAGTTGTCCCATATGAGAATACGGTAGTTTTCGCCCGCCTTGACAGAGGCTTCCTTGGCCGGAGCCTGCGTCTGCGTCGGCGTCGGCGCAGCCGTCGTATCCTGCGTCTGAGTGCCCGCAGGCGCACAGCCCGCAAGCAGAGCGGCCGCAATTGCCAGTGCAATCGCCGTAATTCTGAGTTTCACCTGTTTCTCCTCCTTATTTTAAATGTTTTCTTAAGTAGATTATATCGCATTTCCCATGCCGGGAAAATGCACAATCCTACTCTAGGCTTGCACTATATTAACCAAAAAGCACGGCATAGCGCCGTATATCGGCAAAAGTCCTTACAAGGATTGTTTTGTGCTTGTCCCTGCTTTTCCCGTACCTCCGGCCGGTTTTGCTTTTCAGGGAACGATTTTTGCCGGCATTTGACCCTTCGTCTCATTTTTGCTTGGGACAGGCACATTTTTTCTCTTTCGACATATCCTCTACTGTATCCCCGACCGCCGTTTCTTCGTTTTTTTGAAGCATTTACATTAATATAAAGGAGTAAGATATATGTGGATTTTTGAGCTTTTTGAGCGCCTTCTTTTTTATGTGGCGCAAATAGGCACGCGCAGCGGCTTCCCCGACCCGCTTGCCCCGGAAAAGGAGCGGGAGCTGCTTTTGCGCATGCAGTCGGGGGACGGCGAAGCCCGATGCAGCCTTATTGAGCATAATCTCCGCCTTGTGGCGCACATAGCCAAAAAATACGCCTCCGGCCCGGATGCCGACGACCTGATTTCCATAGGCACCATAGGCCTTATCAAGGCGGTGAATACATACGATCCTTCAAAAAGCGTCCGCCTCGCCGCCTACGCCTCAAGATGCATAGAAAATGAGATCCTCATGCATCTGCGCGCCGCCAAACGGCGCAAAAACGATATTTCCCTTCAGGAGCCCGTAGGCTCGGACAAAGAGGGCAACGAAATATCCCTTATGGATATCCTGAGCCCGGATTCCCGCGACGCAGCAGACAGCATTGACTACCTCCTTCACCGCGATCAGCTGCGCGCCGCGCTGTCCGCACTGCCCGAAAGGGAACGCATGGTGATAGCCCTTCGCTACGGCCTGGGCACCCGGCGCCTTACCCAAAAGCAGGTCGCCTCTCTGCTGGGCATTTCCCGTTCCTATGTGTCCCGGCTTGAGAAAAAGGCCATAGAGCGGATGCGCGGGGTCTTCTTCCCCCGCGGCGGCAAAGAATAAACCGTCTAATGATCCCGCAGCCGCGGTTTACGCTTGCGTATACCGCGGCTTACTGTTATAATAATGCCATGGGTTAGCTTAATCTAACCCATGACATTATTATTTATCAAAACCCATTAACGCTTAATGCAAAGGAGCAATATCATGGAAGCCTTCTGGGGCATACTGATCCCTTTTCTGGGCACCTCTTTGGGAGCCGCATGTGTTTTCTTTATGAAGAAATCCTTCAGCGACGCCGTACAGCGCGCGTTAAACGGCTTCGCCGCCGGTGTTATGGTAGCCGCCTCGGTATGGAGCCTGCTTATTCCCGCCATAGAGCGTTCGTCCGCTATGGGCAGCTTTTCCTTTGTTCCCGCCGTTGCCGGCTTCTGGGCGGGCATACTGTTTCTTCTTGCTCTTGACCATATCATCCCGCACCTGCACGCAAAGAGCGGGCAGGCCGAGGGCCCCAAAAGCCGGCTCGGGCGCAGCGCAATGATGGTGCTGGCAGTAACCCTTCACAACATTCCGGAGGGCATGGCGGTGGGTGTGGTGTACGCCGGCTTTCTCTCCGGCGACGCGCAGATTACTTCCGCGGGCGCCTTGGCTTTGTCTTTGGGCATTGCCATTCAGAATTTTCCCGAAGGGGCCATTATCTCCATGCCGCTTCGCGCAGAGGGCATGACAAAAGGCCGCGCCTTTCTGGACGGCGTGCTCTCCGGCGTGGTAGAGCCCGTCGGTGCCGTCATAACCCTCCTTGCCTCCCGGCTGATCATACCGGCGCTTCCGTACCTTCTCAGCTTTGCCGCCGGCGCCATGATCTATGTTGTCGTGGAGGAGCTTATCCCGGAAATGTCCCAAGGCAGCCATTCCAATATCGGCACCGTGTTTTTTGCTGCGGGCTTCAGCGTCATGATGACGCTGGATGTCGCACTGGGTTAATAATTACCCGCCTTGCCGTCAGTTATTATCAAAACGGCCAAAACGAAAACCGGCAGGAGCGGTGTGCTCCCTGCCGGTTTTGTATTTTGAAAGCAGATATTTATTATTTCTGAGCCTTTGCCCAGGAATCCTTAAGCCCCACAACGCGGTTGAACACCGGCTTTTCCTCCGAGGAGTCCTCATCCTTGCGGAAATAGCCCATACGCACAAACTGGAAGGTGTCGCCCACCTCCGCCTCGGCAAGCGCCGGCTCGCACCAGCCCTGCTTTACCGTAAGGGAATTCGGGTTTACCCTTTCGGAAAAATCCAGCCCTTCGCCGTCGCGGTCGTCCAGAAGATAGTCATACAGACGGAACTCGGCAGGCAGCGCATATTTTGCGCTTACCCAGTGCAGCGTGCCCTTTACCTTTCTGTTTGCCCCCTCCATGCCGGAGAAGGATTCGGGATCGTAAGTGGCATATATTCTGCTCACCTGTCCGTTTTCATCGGTATCGCAGCCTGTGCATTTTATAATATAGGCGCCCTTAAGGCGAACCTCGCGTCCCGGCGCAAGGCGGAAAAACTTGGAGGGAGGATCTATCATAAAATCCTCGCGCTCGATATAAAGCTCTCGCGTAAAGGCTACGGCGCGCTTGCCCAGCTCCTCATGGGCGTTATGATTTTCAAGATATGTCGTCTGCTCGCCGTCAAAGTTGGTTATTTCCACCAAAACGGGGTCGATAACCGCCATGCGGCGCAGAGTTTTTTCGTTTAGATCCTCTCTGACGCAATGCTCAAGGAAGCCCGCCTCAATTACGGAGTTGGCCTTGGCCACGCCGCAGCGCTTGCAGAAGGTGCGCAGCGCTTCCGGGGTATAACCGCGGCGCCGCAGCCCGGCAATGGTGGGCATGCGCGGATCGTCCCACCCGCTCACGGCACCCTGCTCCACCAGCTTTTTAAGGTAGCGCTTGCTCATTATGGTGCGGGTGATGTTAAGGCGGGCAAATTCGGTCTGCTCGGGGTGGCAGGGCACCGAAACATGCTCTACTACCCAGTTGTAAAGGGGACGGTGATCCTCAAATTCCAGTGAGCAAAGGGAATGTGTAACCCCCTCGGTGGCATCCTGAATGGGGTGCGCAAAATCATACATGGGATAGATGCACCATTTATCCCCCGTGCGGTAGTGATCGGCGCGGAGAATACGGTATATTATCGGATCGCGCATGTTGATATTGGGGGAAGCCATGTCTATTTTTGCCCTCAGCACGCGGGAGCCGTCCGGGAATTCGCCTGCTCTCATCCTGCGGAAAAGGTCAAGGTTTTCCTGAGGAGTGCGGTTGCGGTAGGGGCTTTCTTTACCGGGCTCGGTCAAGGTTCCGCGGTATTCCTTTATTTCCTCCGGCGAAAGATCGCACACATAGGCAAGCCCTTTGTTTATAAGCTCCTCGGCGTATTTATAGGTTATGTCGTAATAGTCGGAGCCGAAGGTGAGCTTATCCCATTTGTAGCCCAGCCACTCCACATCGCGGCATATGGCCTCCACATAGTGCATATCCTCCTTGGCGGGGTTTGTATCGTCCATGCGCAGGTTGCACCGTCCGCCGTACTCCTCCTTTATGCCGAAATCAATGCTGAGCGCACGCACATGACCTATGTGAAGATAGCCATTGGGCTCCGGAGGAAAACGGGTGCATACCGTGTAGCCGGGGCCGTGCGCCGCGATATCGGCCTCGACCTTTTCCTCGATAAAATTCTTGCTCTCCTGAATTTCCGACATAATTCCATCCTCTCCCGGCAAGCGCCGTACAATTGCCCGTGCAAAGACTCCGCGCGGAAAAAAACGCGTACTCAGGGTATTCACAAAGACACCGGGCAAAATAATCGCATATCAATTTACCGTAATTATACCCATTTTGTGCCGAATGCGCAATGCTTTTTATTGCAATCGCACCTGCAATGTGATAAAATATCCGCAATAAAGCATATATTTCCGCGCAGACGCCGCAGCCGACAAAAGCGGCCGCACATAAACGGACATATGCAAAACGGCATGCATTTTGCCGCATGACCTGTTTAAGGGAGGAACCGGCTTTGGAACGCAGAGACAAAACAAATTATTATCTGGATCTTGCTCAGGTAGTCAGCCAGCGCGGCACCTGCCTTCGCAGAAAATTCGGCGCCGTTATAGTAAAAAACGACGAGGTTATATCCACCGGCTATGTAGGAGCGCCGCGCGGACGGCGCAACTGCTCGGATCTGGGCTATTGCATAAGGGAAAAGCTGGCCATACCGCGCGGGGAGCGCTATGAGCTTTGCCGCAGCGTGCATGCCGAGGCAAACGCCATAATAAGCGCCTCCCGTCATCAGATGCTGGGGGCGGATATGTACCTTGCGGGGGTGGAAAACGACGGCAGCTATGTGCTTAACGCCTGCTGCTGCTCCATGTGCAAAAGGATGGTAATAAACGCGGGAATTGCAAGGGTAATAATAAGGGACGATGCGCAGAATTACCGCATAATAGAGGTTCAGAGCTGGATAGACGAGGATGAATCCCTTTTGGGGCAGCGCGGCTACTGAGCGCGCCTTTTGAAAGCAGGGTGATATAATGAATCTTTTTTCCTATATAGAATGGCGCGGCGACCTGCCCATGAGCACGGTGCCGCTTTGCCCGATGGATGCGCTTATACTCTGCCGCCTTGCATACTGCCCCATGGAGGGAGCGGTGCCTGCGGGCTTTGACGGCCGCGTAAAGCTGCGCGACGCCGCAAAGGCCATCCTTGCAAGCCCGCAGGGGCGCCGCTTCCTGTTGGAAAACGATAAGCAGCTGCTGGAGGAGCTGTCCGAGCATGAGCGCTTTGCACAGCTGGAGATGTGCGGCTACTGCCGCAGCACGGATGCGGCGGCGGAAAAGCAGTTTTCCGCCGTAACTGTATTTCTGGGGGACGGGCGTCTTTTTATAGCCTATCGCGGCACCGATGCCACCCTTGTTGGCTGGAAAGAGGATTTCAATATGAGCTTCTGCCGCGTGCCCTCTCAGCTTGAGGCGGTGCACTACCTGAAGGCGGCGGCGCTGCCCGGTCACAGGCTTGTATGCGCAGGGCACTCCAAGGGCGGAAACCTTGCGGTTTATGCGGCGGCCTTCAGCGGAAAACGGCTTAAAAACCGTATAGACAGCGTATATGATTTTGACGGGCCGGGCTTTATTAAGGAAATAACCGCCGATGCGCAATATCTTGAAATAGCCCCGAGAATACATAAATTCGTGCCGCAGTCCTCGGTTATAGGGCGGCTGCTTGCGGCGGGGGAAAAGTCGGTGGCGGTGATGTCGGACGAGCGCGGTCTGCGCCAGCACGATCTTTATTCCTGGCGCGTGGTCCCTCCGGGAGAGATGGAGCGGGCGGAATCGCTGAACCTTGAATTTGTGGGAAATATGCTTAACGACTGGATATCCGGCATGGATATTGAGGAGCGAAAAAGCTTTTTTGACACCTGCTATATGGTGCTGTCCTCCTCGGATGCGGTTACGCTCTCCGAGCTTTCCGGCCGCAAGAGCGTTATGAAAATACTGCGTACCCTTAAGCAGACCGACCCCGAGACCCGCCGGCTCATACTGAGGGGCTTTGCCCTGCTTACAAGATCGGTACGGGAGCATCTGCCCGCAGCGCTGCGGCGGACGCCTGAGCAAAACGGTCAAACCGGGCAGGCGGAGGAATGCGCGCAGGCCTGCACATGTGCCGCGGAGGAAAAAGACGGCGCAGCGGGCAGCACTGCGGATAAAAAATAGTGCCCGCAGCGCCGCTTTTGGGCATATAACGGTGGCAAAATGTTAACCGTATGTAAAACAAGAATAAAATCGCTCCAAAAAGTTGCGCAAAAGCGGCAAATGCGGTTATAATATAAGCAATAATGAATATTCCGGCGGGAAGCCGTTATGAAAGGATAACCACAATGCAGGACAATCAGATAATGTATTTCAAGGACGAAAACGGCAACGAGCTGCCTCTTGCCATGATAGACGCTTTTGACTTCAACGACGATCACTACGCCCTTTTTGTTACTCCCGAGGAGAACCTGGGCGATGATGAAGAGCCGGCAATGTATATCATGAAGCCGGTGCTTCAGGACGGCGAGATTGCCGATTTCACCATGCCTACCGATGAAGAAATGGAGGCGGTCACTCCCTTCCTTATCAATCGGCTTGAGCAGCGTCATTCCTGCGGCGGCTCCTGCTCCTCCTGCGGCTGCGGCTGTGGGGATCACGACCGTGACGACTGCGGCTGCGAGCACGAGCACAAGCATGACGGCTGCTCCTGCGGACATTGCCACTGATAATGTGCGTATAACCGCGCGGGCGCGCCCTTCGCGGCAGCGCAAAGCCCCGGACTTTTGTCCGGGGCTTTGTTTTATATAAAGCCAGCCGTATTCAGTTTGCGTTAAGCCAGCTTTTCGGGCTTTCTTCTGCGCCGCCTTCATAAAAGCGCCGAAATTCGGTAAACACCTCGGCTGCATTGCCGCCGTGCTTTTGAGCGGCGGAATCCACAGCCAAAAAGCTTTTCCAGTAGCAGTAAAAAACATACCCAATATCCTTGCTATATGACGAAGGATTAAAATCCTTAAGCGAAAAAGGCCCGTGTTTTTCCTCATGCAGCTTTACAATAAGCTCGTTTGCCTGTTTTTGAAGCGCATATTCCTGCGGAGTAAGAAAATATTTACGGCTTATGTATTCCGCCATGCCCTCTTCAAACCACATGGCGGTTTCATATGCTTCGTCAATGAACAGCTCGCTGTGGTGCGCCATTTCATGCCCTAACAGCTGTAATATATTCCGCTGCGAAAGGCCGTTATAGTACTGCCGCAGCCGGACGGCATCGCCGGTTTCCCCGCAGCATTCCGGCTGTCGGAGATAAAGCTGTTTCCACACCTGTACATCCGGCGTTATCACCGTGCGCACATCATTTGTATATGCGGGCAGCGGAAGCTCGCTTACCGCATGTGTTGCGGAGTTGCAATCTGCCCATACAACGGTGCGCGGAGGGTTGTACACCTGATAATTCTCCTTAAGAAATATAAGGTATTCTTCCAGCAGCGGGGGAATATTCTCCGTCTGTTGCTTAAGGCGTGCAAGCTCCTCTTCATTTTTCACAAGATAAAGATAGTCCATGCTGTTTTTCCTATACGGCAGCGCTTAAATCCGCGCCGCCCCTTTCGTTTTCGCTGCGGACGCATATTTCATACGCGGCCCCGGGCTTTACGGTAAAGCATATTCTGCCCCATGCCGCCTCTCCGTATTCCTCCGCCGCGCACGGCACATTTTCGCCGTTAATGCTGCATGCCATGCCGCTTCCCTTTGCAAAGGGGCCCGCACGAAAAATAAGCTCGAATTCCTCACACGCGCCGTTTTCCCCCGCATTTGCGGCAAAACGCGCTCTCTGCACGCCGTGAACAGGGAAGTCGCATTGAATATCCGCAGTGCATCCGCGCCCCGGCACCGGAAAACGCCGGGCGTCAAGGCTCCAGCCCTCCGGCAGCCGCGGAATCCACTTTATGCTCCTTCCGCTGCCGCAAAGTCCTATTACCGTCATAAAGGTGTGCACGGCCTCCGCCTGATGCGCAAGGTTTCCAAGGTCGCCCTGACGGCGGAACAGCTGCTTTTCCGGGCTGTAGCTTGCACATTCAGGAACGATGTAGGGCCAAGGCAGCCGCGGAGCGTAGCAAAGTCTGCAAAGGTTTTTCATAAGCCGGCTGTAATCCTTCACTCTGTCCAGCAGCAGCGCGGTCTGGGTAAAAATGCAGTGGTCGTAGCCTATTCCGCGCGGGCCTATAAAGGTGCCGCCTATGTAATCCGCCTTGTCCTCCTCATAGCTTGCAAGGCTTCTTTCATACCACTTCGCGGGGAAGTCCGCCGGGTCATAGCCCGCATAATCGGAATAGGTGGGCAGCGCGGAATCGTGATAAAAGCCGCGGTTTTCAAGGTCCCAGCCCTCTCCCTTTGAAAAATAGGCGAATATAGCCGTTTCCAAGCGGCGGCTCAAAGCCAGCCACCGATCGGCAAGCTCATAAAGCCCGGCTGCGCGCGCCATAAGGGAATACGCCCTTACGCCAAGGCAGCAGGCAATGTTGCCGTACATCGTGATTTTCATTCCCGCACCGAAGCGTATATCCGCAAGCCCCGCCTCCGTTTCGCCGTAAAGCAGCCCGTGCTCGCTGAAGGAAAGCTCCGGGTTATCAAGGCACCATGCAATAAAATCCACGGGTTCCTTAAGCGTTTCAAGGTTTTTTGTCACATATTCCGGCCTTGCGCCCTCACTTTTCCATACATTGTATATTGCAAGCATGGCAAAGCCGTGACCGTCCACCTCAAAATTTCCCAAATTATCACATTCGCTGCCGAAGGCTTCCTCGGTGTATTTTGTGTACCACCCGGCATGACGCAGCACCTTGGAATAAAACATCGGATCGTCGCATACCGCGCTCCAGTGTCCGGGTATGGGCTTGCCGCCCAGCGTAAGCCCCTCGCGGCGGAAATACATCATGCAGTCGGTGCTGTATTTTACTGCGGCATCCGCCTTCTGCGTAAAGCCGAGGCGGGAAAGCACCGATACGCTGTGGTGGTTTCGGGTATACATTTGGCTGTAATAGCTGCCCGCTCCGGGCTGCCATGTGCCAAAGCCGTTATACCGCCATGTGGGAGCCATGCAGCTGCTTTCGTGCACCTTGCCGTTATCCTCAGTCTTGTTATATATCTGCATTGCGTTTTCATAAAATACACCCGTGGCAATGCGCGCAAGAGGATCCCCGTCAAAGCGCACCTGTGCGCCGTTGTATTCCTTCGGGAATTCAAACCGGGGCACGGTAACAAAATCGGAGGGGTCATAGGTGTACAGAATGCGGTTTATAATACCCAGATCCCGCACCTTGCTTAAGGGCAGCGGGTCGGCGGCGTCCACCGTGTGGGAGGCAAAGAAATCGCCGTCTGTTTCCTCGCACGGGCAGAAGTGCGTATACAGCGGCATTCCCTCCTTTTGGGGCGACCCCTCCACCGCTATGCCCGCCAAAGCCTTTTCCGGGCGCACGCAAAGTATGTACGGGCTTTCATATGCGCATCCGCCCTTAAGCATAAGCGTGCGCGATAAAAGCTCCGCGGCGCAGTCCTGCTTTTCCTGCCCGGAAAACGGCGCGGCAAGGGGCGCAAAAAAGCTGCCGTACCAAAGCGTATAGCCGAATATCAGGGGTATGCGTGTCTTTGTGCCGTCGGTATAGAAAAGCACTATGCTTCCGCCCTCATCGCCGGGATAAAAAGTATCCGCATCCCGGTTGGAGTCCCATTCCGGGCAGCCTCTGTCGGGGGAATATGTGCCGCCCAGCAAAAAAAGATATTTCCCCTGCGCCGCTTTCATTTCACCCAGTTCCGTCCAGTTATACCGTGAGTTCATGAGCTCCTCTCATTTTAATGCATGTTTTTATGCTTTTTTCTGTTTGCTGTCTGCTTGCCTCTTTACACCGCCGCTTTTCGGTCCTCGTCCCTGTTTACCCTTCCCATACTCAGCTGCGCCGTAACAAGGCCGTAATATATGCCCTTTTTGCGCAGCAGCTCATCATGGGAGCCCAGCTCCGCAAGGGTATGCCCGTTAAGCACCGCTATCCTGTCCGCACCTCTTAGGGTGGAGAGCCTGTGTGCTATGGCAAAGGTGGTTCTGCCCTTTATAAGCCGTGCAAGCGCCTCCTGTATCTGATACTCCGTTTCGGTATCCAGCGCGCTTGTAGCCTCATCCAAAATAAGTATTTTGGGGTCGTTGAGTATTGCGCGGGCTATGGCCACCCGCTGACGCTCGCCGCCGGAAAGATTGTGCCCGTTTTCTCCCACGCGGGTGTTGTAGCCGTCTGGGAAGCTGACTATAAAATCGTGAGCGTTTGCCAGCTTTGCCGCCCGCATGACCTCCTCAAGCGAGGCCTCCGGCTTGGAATAGCGTATGTTGTCCAGCACGCTTCCCGAAAAAAGGAACGGCTCCTGAAGCACCACGCCTATCTGACGGTGCAGAGAATTCTTGTCAAAATCCCGTATATCCGTGCCGTCAATAAGAATACGCCCCTCGTCCACATCGTACATGCGCATTATAAGGTTAATAAGAGTGCTCTTCCCCGCGCCCGATGCTCCGACAAGGCCTATCATTTCCCCCCTTTTAACCTCAAGGGAGAAATTCTCCAGCACCGGCTCATAGCTTTTGTAGCCAAAGCCCACATTTTCAAAAACCACTGCTCCCTCTATTTTTTTGCTTACCGGCCTTGCGCTTTGGGGCAGCTCCTCATTTTCCTCCAGCACATCAAATATGCGCTCAAGGCTTGTAAGCATCTGCACAAGCGTGCGGGGCAGGTTTCCCAGCCACAAAAGCTGACCGTAAAGCGAGGTGGCAAAGAAGGTGAACATGGATATCTCGCCCGCCGTAAAGGTGCCGTTTAACATCCCCGCGCCGCCGTATACGGTTATGACCAGCGTGCCTATGGAGAAAAAGAAGGAAAACAGCGGGGTAATGGTGCTCCATGCCTTTTCGTTCTTTTCGCTTAAACGCGCTATTTCCTCATTGCCGCGGCGGAAGGCCTCGCTTTCTCGCTGCTCCATGCCGAAGCTTTTAACCACTCTTATACCCGAAAGCACATCCTGAAGCCGTCCGTCCACCGCGTCGCTTTTAATCCATTGCTTGCGGAATATCCTTCCGAAATACTTACGGCTTACCGTGGATATAACAAACACAAGCGGCACCAGCGCCACCGACATAAGGGTAAGCTTCCAGTCCATTACAAGCATTGCAATAACGGAAAAAAGCATTATTATAAGCTGGTTGAACATGGAGGCAAAGGTGTTTTGCATAAAGGCGCGCACCTGCGTCGTATCGTTCATCATACGGTTCATAAGCGCGCCGGGGGTCTTGCGCCCCAGATAGCTTATGGAAAGGCGCTGGATTTTTACATACATCCGCTCCCTTAAATCAAGGCTGATGCCCGACCCCAGCTTTACCGCCGTTTTTTCCCGCACAATATAGCCCGCCACCATGGCGGCGGTGGCCGCAGCCATAACGGCTATAACCTTAAGAGCGTCCGCCACCGTTGCGCCGGGAGAGAGCAGAACGCCGTCCACCAGCCTGCGGTTAATAAAGCCCAGGGAAATGTTCAGCCCCGCAACTGCCAGCATCAGAAGCGTAAGCAGGATAAACTGCCCCTTATAGGGCTTTATCACGCTGCCTATCCTGCGCAGCATACGCCCCTTGCCCGAGCAGTGGGGGCAGACATTTGTTCCGGGCAGCGCGCGGCCGCATATGGGGCAGGTCTTTTCCGCTTCCGCGGATTCCATGCGCGCCGTCTTTCCCTGAGCAAGCATGCGTATGCCCCGCGCCACATAGGCGCAGCGCGCAACATGACGCATGGTCATGCAGCAAAACAGGCTTTCCTGCCCGTTTTTATCGGTAAGCACCAGCATGCCGCAGTCGTTGCCCGCCTCGCAGCGCGCATCCGCAAGCGTATTTATCATCACCTGACGGTCGATTTTTCCGCCGCGCAGAAGCAATACGCGCGTTTTTGTAACCGCAAGCCAGTCCTTTGCAATGCGGCCGTTTGATATATCGCAGGGAATGCAGTATACAGGCTCCTCCCCGCTGCTGCTCAGCACCGCGCTCTCGCACGGGGGCAGCTTATAAAGCAAATTCATAATATTCTCCGATTTTTTTGTTTTTGCGCGGATATTGCGCGTTTTTCATGTAAATTCCTTTGTTTTGCCCGCACCGTAAGCCCCGGCAAGCACGGCGCGGCGGGCAAAAAACGGACGGCACAAGAGGCATTACAGATACAGATCCAGCATTTTCAGCTCCCGTCCGCTCAGGCGCTCCGTATCCGGTATTTCAAAGCGGTTGCCGTCAAGGTCGGTAATTATCAGGCGCACATCGCTCAGCTTTATTATGCTGTTGCCTCCCATGGTCACGGTAAAGCGTATCTCGCCTCTGTCGGTAACGGTATCCCAGTAGGAATAGCCGTATTCCTCCCGTATGCTCTTTATATGCTCGATCACCGGCATAAAATATATCATGTCCAGCTGTTCCTTAATGATTTTTGCCGTTTCCTCGCCCAATGAGTTTATATATCTGAGCATTCCTATTTCCCTGCTCTGGTTTCCCGTGCCCTCGCGCAGAGATATGTATTCATCGGGGCTTGTAAAGGGGAAGCAGCGCGCCGGGTGTATGCGCGGATAGTCCTTGCCGTTGATCCTCGCGCGCAGCAGCCCGCCCTCCGTGCGCTCCACGGAGGCGTTTTCCGGCGTAAGGAAGCATATGCTGAACATCTGCTCCACCTTGGCGTTCTGCGCTGCTATTATGCTTTGATAATCGTCCTCCCGCTCCCCGGCACCTTTCCGCGCCGCGGCATTTTCCGCCCGTGCAGGCGAAATGCCGGTATTTTCGGTGCCTGCATTTTCAGCGCCCGTGTTTTCCGTGCTTATATTATTCTGCTCCATAATAATTCATCCTTTCTTTTCAGCGGTTATCCCGTAATCCCCTTACGGAAAGCGCCTTGCTCTGCAGCTGAAGCAGACGGAAGTATACGCCCTTGGCGCGCGCCAGCTCCGCATGAGTGCCGCTTTCCGCCACCTCGCCGTTTTCAATAACTATCAGCCTGTCCGCCGCGCGCAGCGTGGAAAGCCTGTGCGCTATGCTTATGGTGGTGCGCCCCACCACAAGCCGGTCTATTGCATCCTGTATGCTGCGCTCGGTTTCCGTGTCCACACTGGCCGTGGCCTCGTCCAGTATAAGTATTTTCGGGTCTGCAAGTATCGCCCGCGCAATGCTTATCCTCTGGCGCTCGCCGCCGGAAAGGCTGCGTCCCGATGCGCCTATAAGGGTGTTGTAGCCCTCCGGCATACGCATTATGAATTCGTGCGCGCTTGCCGCCTTGGCGGCTGCCACTATCTCTTCGTCGGAAGCGTCCGGGCGGGCATAGGCAATGTTCTGGGCAACCGAGCCCATGAATATATATGTCTCCTGCGACACCATGGCCACGCTGCGCCGCAAAGAGGCAATGGTCACATCCTTTACATTTATGCCGTCAATAAGCACCTGCCCCTCCGTAGCATCGTAAAGCCGGGATATAAGGTTTACTATCGTGCTCTTTCCCGCGCCGGAATGCCCCACTATGCCCAGCATTTTTCCCGCCGGAGCCGTAAAGGAAATGTTTTTAAGCACCGGCTTGTTGGGCTCGTAGGAAAAGCAGACATTCCTCATCTCCACCTGTCCCTTTATGTCCTTAAGTTCAACTGCATCCGGCTTTTCCGTCACCTCGGGCACGGCGTCCAGTATCTCGAATATGCGCTGAGCGCTGTTCATGGAATCCGTCCACCAGCGCATTGCAAAGCTCATAAAATCCAGCGGATTGCTAAGCCCGGAAACATATCCCACAAAGGATACCAATACGCCGTAGGTTATCTCCCCGCTGCCCAGCAGCATGATCGAGCCTATTATCCATACCGCCATCTGCGCCAGCTGCTCCACCGTTACAAACAGGGCATAGTAGCGGTTGTCAAAATCCACAAGGTCCAGCTCCGCCCTGCGCATGCGGCTGTTGCCCTTCTGAAAACGGCGCACCTCTTCCTCCTCGCGTCCGAAGGCCTTAACCACCCTCGCGCCGGTAAGATTGTCGTTTATCTGAGCGTTAAGCGAGCGATTGGCGCGGTGGCGGCGTCCGTAGTAGTGCCACAGCGTGGGCATCATCATAAAGCCCACATAAAAAAGCGCGGGCACCAGCACCACCGATACAAGGGCCAGCTTCCAGGAAAGCGTGAACATTATTATCATGGAGCAGATAATATACGCTCCGTGAGTAAACACAAAGGGCAATCCGTCAATGAAGAAGCCCATTACCTCGTTTGCATCCCCGTTTATGCGGGTCATCAGTCCGCCCGTTTGACGGCGCGCAAAGAAGGACACCGACAGCCTGCCCAGGGAATCGAATATGGAGGTCTTTATGTTTTTCATCACCTTGGGCACTATGGAGGCCACAATGCGCCCCTGCACCATGGTAAACAGCGTTTGAACCAGCTTTGCCGCAAGCATCAGCCCCGCCACTATCCACAGCGCGGTCATGTACTGCCCGGGAATGCCCAGCCTTTCAAGAAAAGCCGCCGCCGCTTCGTTTTCGGAAAGCACGCGGTCAAACAGCAGTGTGCCGCTTAAGTAGGGCAGCGCAAGGGACATCGCCGTGCCCAGCAGTACGGCGATCATCATTATTATCAGCTGCTTCTTGAACGGGGCAAAATAGCCCAGCACCCGCATAAACACCGAGCGTCTGTCCATACAGTGCGGGCATATCCTGCGGTCGCGTTCGGGGTAGGGCATACCGCATTTGGGGCAGCAGGGCACCTCGTCGTCCTCCTCGCCGCCGGGTTCTCCCGGGCCGCCGTGCCTTTCCGGCATTGAGGGGCGGGGAGTACCCCCGTCTTGGGGCTTATCCTCCGCACCGTTAAGCGCGCATACCTTTTCAAGAGAGGCGCAAAAGCGGGTCATCGGGCGCAGATACTGCCCGGAAAACACGCATACAAGATGCCGCACGCCGTCCTTTTCCACCGTAAGGCAGCCGCCCGCCACCAGATTCTCCGTTTTGGGGTTGCCCAGAGAGGACAGCATATATCGCGCGCTCAGCACCGGCGTTTCCGGCTGTATAGCTGCCTTCATGTGCGCCCGTTTTTCAAAATATCCCGAATATGTACGGCATTTTTCCCGTCTTTGCGCTTTATATATAAGCAGGCTGTCCTGCGTAAGCACGGTATATATGTTTTCTTCACGGGAGTGCTCCCCGCAGTCTGTTCCCTGCCCGAGGTCTGCGCACGCCCATGCCTTGGCCTCGTAGCCGTCGTTTTTGAGAGCCGCCTTAAGCGACCCCGGCATTTCCTTTGTCATAAGCTTCCTTTCTGCCTTTTAATATGCCGTTATTTTCCGCCCCGAGCGTTAAATTTCGGCTTTTTTACGCCCTTTTCGCGCGGGAGCCGCTTTTTTGCAAAAAGCGGCGGCAAACAAAAAAGACCCCTGCGCCTTTGGCGTCAGGAGTCCTCCGTATCCGGCAAAAAACCGGAAATATCAGTTCCCGCTGCGAAAAGGAGCCGCACAGCAAGCTGCTGCAATAAAATATGTTTCGGTAAATACGGTTTTGGTCATTTTTTATCGGCCCCTTTTTTTATTCAATAAGTTCATTATAGCACCTGCCGCGGCAAAATGCAAGCGCTTTTTGGCACCGCCGTATGCGCCGTCTTACGCGCTTTATGAGGCGTCCCCGTCCGTCTGCACTGCCAAAAGGCGGCTGAGCGACACCTCGTAAGCCACATGAGGCACAATCGCTCCGTCGGGCGTATGCTTTTCGTATATCCTGCTTTGCAGCCTGCCCTCCGTTATCAGGTACTGCGCCGCCGACATTCTGCTGCACAGCCTGGCATTGTGTCCCCAACATATGCAGGGGATATAATCGCTTTTGCCGTAGGCGCGGTTGACGGCAAGCAGCATATCCGATATCTCCCGGTAAAACGGAGTGGTGCGGTAAACCGGCGCTTTGCACAGGTAGCCCTGAAGCAGCACGCGGTTTTCATCCGCCTCCTCCGGCGCTGCGGGAAAAACACGCCGCGCAAACACCTTCAGCACCAGATGGCTGCGCCCGTCGCGCATTACATTGTAGGATCGCAGCTGCCCCTCCAGCGTTATCCTCTCTCCCTCCCTGCAAAGCCCCGCCAGGTGTGCCCTTACCGTCACCGGCAGCACATCCTCCGCGCCGCTCAGCCTGCGCGTTCTTATATTAAAGCAGTAAAAGCTTTCCGCATAAACCTCGTGGCTGTACTCCGCCCGGTTGTCCACAACCCCGGTTATGCGTACATAATTGCTTGTGCTGCTCGGCTCCGTTATTCTGTCCTTTTCCTCTGTTTTTACCCGCTGTGTCATTATTCCGCCCTCCGTCCGTTCCTTTGCGGCTTGCCGCTTTTTAGAATATATGTCGCGGCGCCCCGGATAATGCCCCGCTTTGCTTTTGATTTTTTGCCGCTCTCGGGCAGGAAACAGCCGCCTCTTTTGCAGGGTTGTACGCACTGCAATTTTCAATATTGACTATGCGACTGACGGGTAGTATAATAGGATTAACTATCTTGCCGGAACAACGGTTCCGCTTTTTGCGCGCTTGCCGCGTATTTTCCGAGCCGCCTTCGGGACGGCCGGCACGAAAGGAAACGGAATTATGAGAAAAACAAAGCTACTCTGTGCACTGACGGCATTTGCAATGCTGCTGGGCTGCTTCAGCTGCGCCGCTGCGGCTCAGGACGAGGACTACTGTCTTAACGCCGATTTCACCTCCCTTAAAGCAGGAGATACACTGCCTGCGGTCCTTACGGTGCTTACGGGCAAGGCCGGTGCGCAAAACGGCTATGTGCAGCTTGAGCAGAGCAGTATAGTAAGCATAAACCTCCCCGACGGCGAAAAGCTTGCCGATTTCACCATGGAGGTGGATTTCACCATAGCCTCCGCAAACGAAGATACCCGATGGATATCCTTTATGTACAGAACAGCGGGCGCGGGTGCCGATCCCAAGCCCTATATGCAAATGTGCATACGGCGGGGCGCTGCTGCTGCAAACGGCGTGGAGATCGCCTGCAAGGATAACGGCGGCTCCTGGCAGTATAACGGCAAGGGTGCTTTTTCGGAACGCATATCGCCGGATAAGATATATACGGCCAAAATAGTGTGCCGGGGCAGCAAGATTACCCAAAGCATAAACGGGCAGGAGCTGCTTTATACCGATTCCGCCCTTCTTACCGATGCCGGCGGCTTTGCGCTGCAAACCAATGCGGCGGTTCTGCGCGTGTATGCCGTGCGCATTTCCAAAACGGCCGAAATAGCGGACCGTCCGGAGCCTGCAAGCGATACCGTCCGCATGGTATACGAGCCGGAAACCGGCATTATAGCTCCCCCCAGCGTTGTGGAATACATCTCCTCAAAGGAGGGCATAGCATCCCTCCGCAAGGATGCTCCCACTCAGGCTGCATGGTTTGCCCTTTCAAAGCTTGAGGGCGTTTCCCTTTCCGAAATATTTACCGCCTGCCGTTTAAGAATTATACCCGTGCTTCAGCTTGACAGCCGGCAGCAGGCTCAGGAGCTTCAGGAGTACATAAAGCAAAGCGGCGAAACCGATTTCATCGTGGTTTCCGCATCGGCCGAGGTGCTTGGCGAAATATCCGCCAAGGGGGTGCGCAAGGGTCTTATAACCGATAAAACCGGCGCGGAGGGTGCGTTTGCCGTACACGGCGCAAACGCCGACATCGCCGTAGCGCCCGCCCTTACCCGCGAGCAGGCCGAGTATTTTCAGGCGCGCTTCCTTTCCGTAATGCTGCACCCCGAAAACACCTCCGACGATTCCGCAGTGCGCGCGGCGCTGGACTGCGGCGCAAACCATGTTGTGGTTTCCGACCATGCCAAGGCCTATGAGCTTTTCTCCTCCGTGGATCAGGGCGAAGCCTTTGTGCGCCGCCCCTTCATAGTGGCGCACCGCGGCGTTCCCTCCCTTGCTCCGGAAAACACCGTTGAGGGTATGCGCGAAGCGGCATCAGCCGGCGCCGATGCCGTGGAATGTGATGTATATGTAACCTCCGACGGCCATCTGTTAATAAACCATAACGGCACTACGGGCGGCTATACCACCTCTAATGACAATGTAAATGTGGAGCGCCTTACGCGGGAGCAGCTCAAGGAATATACCCTGCGCACCGTGGGCAAATACAACGGCGCCCGTTTTGCCTTCCTTGACGAGCTCTTTGACGAAATGAAAAATAACGACCTAATGCTGGTAATAGAAATAAAAAGCAAAAAGGTAAAATGCGCCCGTCTTATAAGCGAGCTTGCCCGTGAGAAGGGTATGCTGGACCGCATAGCAATAATCAGCTTTTATCCTAACCAGATCAAAAAATCCCGCGAGGAAATGCCGGAGGTGGGCGCCTCCCTGCTGGTAAACGCTCAGGGCGACGGCGCGGTCAAATCCATGGAAACCTTCTACATTCAAACCGCCTCCGCCGGCGGCTCCTACAGCCCCAGCAGCGCGTTGACTGCCGCTGCAACACGCGCGCTTGCCCACAGGGGCGCTCTTGTAAATATGTGGACGGTGGACGGCGGCAAGGCCATGCTGGAAACCGCGCGCAAGGGCGTTTCCTTCATAACCACCAACACCGCGCCCAATCGCAAAACCGTGGATGACGCGGTGGGGCAGCCCGATGCTGCAAGCGTGCTTGCAAAATCCTCCGATCCCGTAACGCCGCCTCCGGCGCAGCAGCCTACCGCCGAGCCGGGAGAGCAGGTTCAGGTGCCCTTCGGGCTGCACTGGGTGCTTATTCCCGTTGCAGTGGTGGTTATCGGCGCCTCCGTGCTTATAGCCGTGTTCTTCCGCAAGCGCAGAAAATAACTTACAAGCCCTTTTCATGGCAGGCCGCGGCAAAACGCCGCGGCTTATGCTTTATAATGCGGGCTTTATGCTTCTGATTCTGTTTTCCGGCATCTAAAATGCACTGTTTATAAAAAATTCTCTTTATGTTTTGCCGCATTGATGCTATAATAAAACTATATAAATAATTTCCCCGCCGTTTTACCGCAGGCAGCGTCTTTTGGGCGCGCCTTACCGGGCACGGCAAAAAGGAGATCCGTATGAAAAAGAAAACCGGCCTTGTTGCGCTGCTTACCTCTGCGCTGCTCGTGCTTTGCTGCGGCTGCGCCGCGCCCGAGAACGATATGCTTCAGTTGGATGTTTCCAAGCTCAAGGAGGGCCAATATACCTTTGCCACAAGACAGGTAAACGGCGATGTCGCTACCGATTACGACACCGTTTATACCGTTTCAAAATATACCGACGAAAGCGGCAGGGCACGCATACGCATAGAAAGCCACGGCGAAAAGGGTGCCGAAAGCATAGACTCCGTCAATGTTCTCTTGGGGCAGAAGGAAAACGGGCGCACCGAAATGTCGCCGGTGTCCGTCAGCATGGATTATAAAAACAACGACAACACCCAGCAGAATGTTTCCGTGAATGTCGATCATCTCTTCAATCAGGGAAAAATCGAAATTCATGTAAAGCAGTATCCCAAAAACAGCAACGAAATGACCGCCAGCGATTATACCGTAAATGTGAACAGCCAGTATTACGATTCCGAAACCCTTCCCTTTGTTATCAGCTGCCTGTCGCTGCGTAAAGACCTTAAGCTCAACTTCACCCTGTCCTCCTCCAATCGCGATTCCGTACAGAGCATGTGCCTTACCGTCGCCGAGGTGACCGCCATAAAGGATGCCAATGACAACGAAGTGGAGTGCTATGCCGTTGTAGTGCGCCCCAATACCGCCTTTACCAGCACTGCCACCTATATGTATTACAGCACGGCGGATAATTCCCTTGTAAAAATACAGCAAAGCAGCATTTCCTTCACCTTCAAAAGCTTTGCGCCCCCGGCCATAGCCGATTAATAAGTAAGGCTCCGAACCCTGCAAAGGATAAAATGCAAACCGTAAAAAGTAAATATATCAAAAAAGCTCCGAAGTTTTCGGAGCTTTTTCCTTTATGCCCTGCCGCCCGTGCCGATTATCCCGCAAACAGCATTTATACTCCTCCGAAGGCGACCTCCTGCAGCGCGGCGGTAAGCAGCGGCGCAAGATGCTCATATATCCCGTCAAAATCCGAAATCGGCAGCGGATTTTTTCCAAGCCCGCACTCCGGAGTGTATCCGGGACGGCCGAAAGTCATAATAAACCAATCCTTAAAGCCCGCATAGGAGGAAAATTCCTCCGGCGTATCCAGCCTGTATCCTGAGGCCTCCGCCATGGCGGTGCCTATTTCCAGGCTGCGGGGAAGAGGCGCCATATTTTCAAACTGCCAGTATATCACCTCTCCCTGCGTATGCAGGCTTACGCAAAGCGAATAGCCGCTTTGCACCGTAAGCGCCGCCATAGCCGTGCTTTCCGGCTCACTCAGCGGAAAAGGTCCCACATAATCGCGGGGGCCGGGCGAAGTATAACCGGCTGCAAACTTAAGCTCGCGCGCCCTTTCCCACATGGCGGGATAATTCAGGTTCAGATCCGTTCCGCGTATGTTTGCCTTCCATCCCGACGGAAACGGCTCCTGCCCGTTCATCTCCAGCGCCGCCATGTAAGCGGGGCTGCCCTTTTGTATCTCTCCGGTTACAAGATCCGCCCCGTCGGGGTTTACCATGGGCACAAAATCCATCCGCAGCCGCGCAAAAAGCTCCCGCACCGGCACTCCGTCCGCTTCGCCGTCCTGCTCAAAGCCGGAGCACAGCGAAAAAATATACTGCATAAGCAAAGGGGAGGTTATCCATTCATTTGCATGATGCGCGGCGTTTATCATCACGCGCCTTTCTCCCTCCCCAAGGCTTATGCGCCAAATAGGCACGCCCCGCACCGAGCCGCCTATTGTATCCGTGCGCGCAAACGGAAACTGCCGCCGCAAGCCCTCTGTATTTAACTGCAATATCGCCGAGGAATAAGGAATCGAGGTATATACTCCGTGGCTCAGCAGCATCGGCTCAAGGCTTGCCCATGTGGCGGGCCCCGCAATGCCGTCCGCCGTTAAATCGGCGGATTTCTGATATGCGCGCAATGCGGCTTCGGTGTGCCGGCCGAATATGCCGTCCGGCGGCCCCGGCTCAAAGCCCAGCTCCGCAAGCGTCAGCTGCAGCAGTGCGCATACCGGCCCCGTTGTACGGTATGAATATCCTATGTTCTCCAAGCGCTTCTCCTTTCCGGGCCCGATATCTTCCGGCATTCTCGTTGTTTCCGTTGTTTCCCCGGAAGGAATATTCAGGCTCCGTCTTATACATATTTTCTGTATTCGTGCTTTTCATTTTATGCCGGATGCCCTGCCGCGGTGCATGCTTTATGTATTATGTATGCATTATGCATTTTGTATAATCACCGTATGATTGCGGCATGAACCTATCGCGACCCTATATTTTATATTTCCGCTTATATTTCCGCGTTTTATCCGCGCCGGATATTCATTATTATTGCTTATTACTGCATATTTGCCCTTCCATCCGCATATATATTTGTTGTTATATTGTTATAAAGCCGCTGTAACTGCTGTAATAAAGCCGCCTTAATAAAACACAAAGCGCCGCATCTGCGGCGCAGCCGTCATTATTTATTGTGTTTCGGAGGAAAAAAATGAACAGATTTCACTGCCTTTTCAGCCGCATGTTTCTGCCCGCCGCCGTATTGACCCTTGCCGTATTGCTGCTGCTCATCAGCCTTTTTGAAACCACGCAGGCAGCATATATGCCCTCGGACGGCGGAAAAACGCTGCACATAATAATGTATCACAGCATTCTTAAGGACCCGGCCAGAACAGGCAAATATGTGGTCACCCCGGCTCAGCTGAAGGCGGATTTTGAATATCTGCGCAAGCACGGCTACACCTCGGTATTGCCGCGGGATCTTGTAAAATACGCAAAGGGCGAAGCAGACCTTCCGGAAAAATGCGTCATGCTCACCTTTGACGACGGATATTACAATAACCTTTTATATCTCCTTCCGCTGTTAGAGGAGTATTCCTTTAATGCACTCATTTCCGTGGTGGGTAAGTTTACCCGCCTGTATACCGACAGCGGGGATAAAAATCCCAACTACGCGCACCTTTCCTATGACGATATACGGCTGCTTGACGCAAGCGGCAAAATAGAAATAGGCAACCATACCTACGATATGCACAAGCTGGAGCCTATACGCGGCAGCGGCAGAAAAAAAGGGGAAAGCGACGCACAATACGATAAGCGCTTAAGCGGCGACCTTATGAAGCTGCAAAAGGAGCTGGAAAACAACGGCATAACCGTTCCCGTCTGCTACACCTACCCCTTCGGCATAATAGGCAGCGGCTCTCTTAGCACGGTAAAAAAATGTGGGTTTTCCGTATCCCTTTCCTGCAGCGAAAAAAGCAATACCGTAACAAGGGACCCGGAATCGCTGTGGCTGCTGGGACGATATAACCGCTCCGGGCTTGTAAACACCGAGTCCTTCATGAAAAAAGCGGGCATAGTATAATTTATGATATGATTTTTAATATGGTTTTTGATTTATGATATACAATTAAAAAGCCTTAAAACCGCAATAAAACTGCTATCTTTATACCAAAGGCGTCCGCAGCGCCCTCCCGCCCGACAAAAGAAAATATATTTTTTCTCTTCCGCTGCGCCCACCCGGCTCTGCGGCCGCCTTTATAAAAACGCCGTTTTACACCGCACTTTTACAAAAAAACGCATATAGAAGGCATAAAAAGCGTATTTTTCCGCTATATTTCCCGGTAAACAACCCATCAAACCGTAAAAAACACCGTCTCTGTGCAAAAGGCGCACATTGACGGCGTTAAAATGTTTTTTGTTCGGTTTTCCGCACTGCCCCAAAGCCGGAACAGCGACCGTTATTCCAATGTCAGGTATTCGTCGTACAGCTGCTCCAGCCTTTCATTCACGCTGCGGTAGCGCTCCTGACTTTTCATTAAACGGTCGGTATCGGCATATATTTCACCGGAGGCAAACAAATTCTCAAGCTCCCCCTTTTCCTTTTCAAGGGCGGCAATATCCCCCTCCAGCGCCGCCTTCTGCTGCTTAAGCTGCTTTTGCGCTTGCCGAGTTTCCCTCAGGGCTGCCCGTTTTTTTGCTTCCGCCGTTTTGTTTACCGGCGCCTGCTCCTGCTGCTGCGCCTTTGGCGAAACAGCGGCAACATAATCGTCATAGTTGCCCGGATACCGGGTAAGCGCCCCGTCCTTTATCTGCCATATCTCACTTGCCAAACGGTTTATAAAATAGCGGTCGTGTGATACGCAAATAATGGTGCCCTCGTATGCGCCCAATGCTTCCTCCAGCACCTCGCGGGAGTCCATATCCAAATGGTTGGTGGGCTCGTCCAGCAAAAGCACATTGCAGCCCGAAAGTGCCAGCCGGCAAAGTGCAGTGCGGGCTTTTTCCCCGCCGGAAAGGGTTTTTACCTTTTTGAAAACATCCTCCCCCGAAAACAGCATTGCCGCCGCGGCGGAGCGTACCTGCGTCTGCGTCAGCCTACGGTCGCCGCGCCATATTTCATCCAGCACCGTGTTTTCCGGGTCCAGCTCGCGATGGTGCTGGTCATAATAGCCTATTTTTACCCCAGCGCCCCATTTTACCTCTCCCGAATGTTCCCTGCGCCCCAAGAGGCTTTCCAGCAGCGTTGTCTTGCCGCAGCCGTTGTCCCCCACTATGCACACCCTTGAGGCAGACAAAAGCGTAAGACTAAATGGGGATATAAGCTGCCTGCCGGGATACTGCGCCGTCATATTTCGGAGCGCAAGCACCTCGCTTCCCGTGTGTACAAAGGGCGCAAACCGCAGCGTCATGGGCTTTACGGTCTCCGGCGCTTCCACAAGCTCCATGCGTGCAAGAGCCTTTTCCCGGCTTTCTGCGGCGCGTATGCTTTTTTCCCGGTTAAAGGAGCGGAACTGCTTTATTATCTCCTGCTGGCGTTTTATTTCCTGCTGCTGCTCCTGATATTGCTTTTCCTGCAGCCTGTGCTGCTGCTGCGTCTTTTCGCGGAAAGCGGTGTAATTGCCTTTGTAGGAATACATATGTCCTGAATATATTTCCGCAACGGAGCCGCACAGACGGTCAAGCAAATAACGGTCATGTGACACCACCAGCACGGTGGTCTTGAGGCTGCACAGAAAATCGGTAAGCCATTGCGCCGCCCGTAGATCCAAATGGTTGGTGGGCTCGTCCAGCAAAAGAATATCATGTCCGGACAGCAGCAGCCGCGCAATCGCAAGGCGGGCCTTTTCCCCGCCGGAAAGCACGGAGGTATCCCTGTCAAAATACTCATCCGTAAGCCCTATCCCGCGCAGCACCCCCAATATACGGGAGTTTACTCCGTAGCCGCCCCGCCGCTCAAATTCCTCGTGCATACGGCTGTATTTTTCGCTTATGCGCTCAAGCTCGCCGCCCTGCGCCTCCGCCATGGCGGCGCTTATACGCTCCAGCTCCTCCTCAAGTCGGAAAATATCGCTGCATGCCTCCGAAGCCGCCTGCCTTACCGTGCCCGTGAAGGAATTCCCCTGCTGCTGTTCAAGATAGCCTATGCTCAGCCCCGGCGCACGGTATATTCCGTTTTGAGGCTCCTTCTCAAGCAGCGCCCGAAGCAGTGTGGTCTTGCCGCAGCCGTTTGCGCCTATAAGTCCTATCTTGTCTCCGGTATATATGCTTAACCGGGCATCGGAAAACAGCGTCCTGTCGCCGAATCCCAAAGACAGATTTCTCAGCTCAATTTCCAACATAGTTTGCATTCTCCTTAACAGTAAAGCCTATTTTACTATAATTCCGACGCTTTGTAAACCGGGCTGTGCCAAACCTTTCGGCAAAAAAAGCAGCTTTACGCGCGCGGCGGGCCCTCGGCAAGCCTCGCGCCCTCCTCCTGCCTTGCGGCAGCACCGGGGAACGCCGTTCCCCTGCCGCGCGCGCCGCCCGAGGCCGCAGTTATAAAAAGCAAAAAACGCGCCGCCGCGGCAAAATGCCGAAAGTGCGCGTTTTTACGCCAAAGAGGGCGAAACATTTAAAAATATACCCGGCAACAGGGGCGATTCCGCTTGACTAAACGGAAAAACGCAATATCATAATATGGGGGGTCTGCAAAGCCTGCGCGCAGCCGCGCCGGGAGGACAGCCGGATAATAAATGCCGGAACGCGGACCGAAAAATAAATTATTTGGCGGTGGTATTATGTCGGAAAACAGCACGGCAAAAAAAGAAAACCTGTTTGTGCGCCTCATGCGCCGATGGTTTCTGGACGGAATGAGCTATATGGCCTTGGGACTGTTCTGCACCCTTATAATCGGCACGATAATTCAGCAGCTGGGCAAGATCCCGTATTGCTCCTTTATTAACGATATCGTAAGCAGCGGCGGAAAAAACATGGCCATGAGCAACCCGATCGTGGGCGCAGCCATAGGCGTTGCGGTTGCATACGGCCTGAAGCATAAGCCGCTTGTCATTTTTTCAAGCGCAGTGACCGGGGCGCTCGGCTGCGTAGCCACCTACGGTGCCGGCGATGCCGCAGTGGCGGCAGGCCCTGCCGGAGCCTTTATTGCAGCCCTTGTGGGCGCGGAGATCGGCGGCCTGTACGCCGGCAAAACCAAGGTGGACATAATACTTGTGCCCCTGGGCGTGCTGCTCTCCGGCGGCGCCGTTGCCGCCTTTGTAAGCCCCGTATTCGGCTGGCTGCTCCAACAGCTTGGCGTATTTATAAATATGGCATGTGAGCGCAACCCTATATTCTACGGCATTGTAATATCCGTTATAGTGGGCATGGTGCTCACCGCGCCCATATCCTCCGCCGCGCTGTGCGCAATGCTGGGGCTCAGCGGCCTTGCGGCGGGCGCCGCAACCGTGGGCTGCTGTGTAAACATGGTGGGCTTTGCCGTGGCGTCCTTTAAGGATAACGGCTGGAGCGGCGTTGTTTCGCAGGGCATCGGCACAAGCATGCTTCAGGTGCCCAACATCTGCCGCAAGCCGGTAATATGGCTGCCCGTCATAATTACCTCTGCGGTGCTGGGGCCGCTTGCCACCACGCTTTTCCAAATGAAGAACTTCGGCATAAGCGCAGGCATGGGAACGAGCGGGCTGGTGGGGTGCATCGGAACCTTTACCGTTATGACGGAGGCGGGCGAGCTTTGGTGGATAGTGCTTATAAAAATTGCAGTTCTGCACTTCCTGCTGCCCGTATTGCTGGTGTGGGCGCTGACCCTGCTTTTCAGAAAGCTGGGCTGGATTAAAGACGGAGATATGAAGATCAGACAATGATAAACCTTTTTGATACACACTGTCATATGGACGACACCGCCTTTGACGGCGACAGGGAGGCGGTTATAGCCTCCCTGCCGCAAAAAGGGGTGGACAGAATACTCTGGTGCGGAACCGACCTTGAAAGCAGTCTTGAGGCGGCTTCTTATGCCGGGCGCTTCGGATATATATACTTTGCCTGCGGCTTTTTTCCGCATAATACAGATAAAATGGATGCGGAGGCACTGCGGCGTCTTGAAGAGCTTGCAAAAACGCCGAAATGCGTTGCAATAGGCGAGATAGGGCTGGATTATCACTATGAGGGAGCATCGCGGCAAAGGCAGATATCGGCCCTTGAAAGCCAGCTTGAGCTGGCGCGGCGGGTCGGGCTGCCCGCAGTGCTGCACGAAAGAGATGCACTGCCCGATATGCTGGCACTGCTAAAGCGCTGCGGAGTAAATAACGGTGTTATACACTGCTTTTCCGGCAGCAAAGAGACGGCGCGGGAGTATCTTGACATGGGGCTGTATATATCCTTTACGGGGCTGCTTACCTTTAAAAGCGCGCGCCTTGCGCCGGAGGCGGCGAAATTCGCGCCCAGGGACCGAGTGCTTATAGAAACAGACAGCCCGTATATGACGCCGGTGCCCTTTCGCGGGGAAAGAAACGACCCCTCCCGCGTAGCTCTGGTGGCGGCAAGGCTGGCGGAGCTGTGGGGAATATCGCCGCAGGAGGCCGCAGATATTACAAACGAAAACGCGCGCAGGCTTTTCGGAATCGCGAAATAAAGGCTTACAAAAATGCAGGCTTTACCGGCGGGCTTGCAAAAAATGTGCCGTCTGTGCCGTTTTGAAAAAATTAAAAGCGCTAAAAACGGTGAAAAAACCGTTAAAAGCCGTTAAAAAACCATCAAAAAACGCATCAAAAACATGCCGAAAAAATTTTTAAGGCAAAACGGAGAGAATTTATGAGCAATACCTTTGTTTATCAGCTGGGAGCATCCCTGTATATCAACCTTACAAACAGATGCAGCAACAGCTGCACCTTCTGCGTGCGCAACAATCACGACGGAATGGAGGACTATGAGCTGTGGCTGGAGCGTGAGCCGTCGCCAAAGGAAGTCATAGCCCTTATTCCCGACCCCAAGGCCTATGACGAAATTGTGTTCTGCGGCTTCGGAGAGCCTACCGAGAGGCTGGACGCCATGACGGAGATCACCGCCTACATAAAAAGCAAGGGCGGCAGAGTACGGGTGAACACCAACGGGCATGCCTCCCTTATTGCGGGGGTGGATGTGGCGCCGCGGTTTGCGGGGGTGGATGTTGTAAGCATAAGCCTGAATGCATCAAATGCAAAGGAGTATCAGAGCATCTGCCGCTGCAAATACGGCGAGGCGGGCTTTGACGCCATGCTTTCGTTTGCAAAAAGCGTGAAGGAATATGTGCCCGAGGTGGTAATGAGCATAGTGGACGTGCTGCCTGCGGAGGAGCAGGAGGCGTGCAAGAGGCTGTGCGCATCGATAGGAATACCGCTGAGAATACGCCAAATGATAGAATAAGCCGGAGGAATTATGGAGCTTAATACAAATGAACTGCGCCTGATACAGCCGGGCGGCGAAGAAATGCGGGAATACGCCGAAAACACGCAAGGGTATTATGCCGCAAAGGGGCTGCACGGCTCTGTCCCCGATGATAGCGAGAAAAAAATACTGGCGGAAACATGCGCGCCGGAGGAAAGCACGGAAATGCATTTTCCCGGAGTGATAATCGCCGCAACAAAGGACGGCGAGGTGCTTGGGCATATACGCCTCGGAGAGCCTTGCCGCGGCGAGGTTGCCGTGTGCTGCCGTTTCAGGGAAAACGGGGCATATGCCGCCGAAGCCCTTAAGGCGGTGACGGGCGAAGCGCTGCGCAGCAGCGGTGTGAACAGGCTGACTGCCGTCTGCCCTGCGGGGGACGCACAGCAGGCGCATTTTTTGAAGGAATGCGGCTTTGTGGAGAAAAAAAGCCGGAGCGAAGACGAAAGGCGTTTTGTGATAAAGCGTGAGCAGGGAACTTCGCTCTTTGTTATATGTCTGCTTGCGGGGGCGGCCATAGGCGGGCTTATAGGCTATTTTGTATTCGGCAGCATATCGGGCAGCATGAATGCGGGGGTATTTTTAGGGCTTGCAAGCGGCATTACCGCTACGGCACTGCGCGCAAAGGAGAAAAAGCCGGAAGCAAGCAATAAAACAGAGGAAAAGCAGGATAAGGAATAAGCCGCGCCCGGCGCGATAGGCTTGTTTTGCGCACAAAAAGCGGCGATCGGCGAAAAGCTGCGGCCAAAGCACCCTGAAGGGGGCTTGGGGCGGCCGTAAGGCCGGCGGAGGGCCCGCAGGCGCAGCCGAGGGGCCGGCCGCAGCGCAGGCTGCGACGGCGCGACGGGCTTGTTTTGTGCGAAAAAGCGGCGGGCGGCGAAAGCTGCGGCCAAAGCGCCCTGAAAGGGGGCTTGGGGCGGCCGCAAGGCCGGCGGAGGGCCCGCAGGCGCAGCCGAGGGGCCGGCCGCAGCGCGGGTGGCAGCGACGCGATAGGTTTGTTTTGAAAGAACTCTGCCTCGCACGGCGGCAATCGCCTAAAGCCGGACAAAGCCGGCAGCGGCTGAACAATTGGCCGAATAATTGAATGAACAGCTGAATAATCAATGAATAATTGATTTAATAATTAAAAATACCGCGGGCTGTTAAGGCGCTTCCGAAAGACGGAGATGTTTTGGGAAGCTTTTCATAAGCCTGCGGTATTATTATATTTTGTGCGCTGATTTTAAGCCTGCGGCGCCTGCGGTTTCGGCTGATATTCTATTTTGAGCCGGGATTTACTGCGGCGCTTATCAGAGCCGCTTGTCGGATTCACTTTTCATCGTTAGTGCGTTAGTGCATCGGCCGCAGCAGTCATAAACCGGCGTGTTACCTTCCGGCGGCTTTATCGTCGCGATAGAGCTTGTAGACCATGGAATCCACAAGCGCGGTGGTGCTGGCTTTTATTATATCGGTGCTCACTCCGGTGGTGGACCAGAAGGAAACGCCGTCGGTGCTTTCCACCAACACGCGCACCTGAGAGGCGGTGGCCATGGAGGAATCCAGCACGCGCACCTTGAAATCGGTAAGGCGCATTTGCGCAATGGAGGGATAGAAAACGGTAAGCGCGCGGCGCATTGCCTTATCCAGCGCGTCCACAGGGCCCAGCCCCTCGGCGGCGGACATTTCGCTTTGACCGTTTACGGCTATTTTGACCATGGCGGAGGCGCTTGTTGCGGCATCCGGCGATACCTGCTCCTGCATTACCTTGAAAAGCTCAAGGCGGAAATAGTCCTTAAGCAGCCCTTTTGTGCGCAGTGCCAGCAGCTCAAAGGAGGCATCGGCTCCGTCGAAGCGATAACCGTCATGCTCCAGCTGCTTAACCGCGGCGGCAAGGTGCTGCGCCAGCTTTTCGTCCCCGGCAAGGGCGGGGTCGTAATTTTCCAGCTTTTTTATTACGGAGCCGCGCCCGGAGTATTCGCTCAGCAGTATCTGACGGTGGTTGCCCACGCTTTCCGGCGGGATGTGCTCATAGGCGCCCTTTTGCTTTATGATGGCATCCACATGCATCCCCGCCTTATGGGAAAAGGCGAATTTTCCCACATAGGGCAGGGAGCCGGGAAGGGCGGTATTGCATATTTCCGCAACGGCACGCACGGTGGGGGTGAGCCTCTCAAGCTGTTCGCGTGTTATACAGTCAAGCCCCAGCTTGAACATTATATCGGGGATAACGGTGGAAAGATTGGCGTTGCCGCACCGCTCGCCTATGCCGGTAAGAGTGCCCTGCACTCCGACGGCGCCTGCCTCCACTGCGGCAAGGGATACGGCGGTTGCAAGGCCGGAGTCGTCATGGGCATGGATGGAAACCGGGATGTCAAGGCGCTCCGTTACTGCGGCAACCGCCTCCGCCGCCTTAGAGGGAAGCGTACCGCCGCAGGTATCGCAAAGGCACACCTGTGCCGCTCCTGCGGACTGCGCAGCCATCAGGCAGTTCAGGGCGTAGTCCGGGTTTTCGTTGAAGCTGTCAAAAAAATGCTCGGCGTCAAAGATGACCTCCTTGCCGCAGGAAAGAAGATATTCAACGCTTTGGGAGATCATACGCAGGTTTTCCTCCGGGGTGGTGCGTATAACCTCGCGGCATGCGGTAAGGGAGCATTTTCCGAATATCACCGCAATATCGGCATTGCAGGCACCCAAAGCGGCCAGCGCCGGGTCGTCCTTGGGGGCGCAGTCCTTGCGGCGGGTGGCTCCGAAGGCGGCAAGGCGCGCGTGGGTAAGGGAGAAGCGGGAGGACAGCAGCTCTGCGTCCTTGGGGCTTGCTGCCGGATTCCCCGCCTCGATTATATCTATTCCCAATTCATCAAGGAGATGTATTATCTGCTCTTTATCCCGCAGGGAAAAGCTGATACCGCAGCCCTGCGCGCCGTCCCTGAGGGTGGTATCCAGAGTGGAGATTCTCATTGTTGACCTATTACCGCCTTGATTCTGCGTACTCCGGCAGAGGAGCTTTCCTCCTTCTTTATCTTGAAGCTGCCCAGCTCCGCCGTATTGGAGGCATGCGGTCCGCCGCATATTTCCTTGGAGAAATCGCCCATGGTGTACACCTTGACCATCTGGGTGTATTTGTTTTCAAAAAGCCCGATGGCACCGCTCTTTTTGGCCTCCTCAAGGGGCATTTCCTCGCACACTACGGGCACGCCCGCCTTTATGGCCTCATTTACAAGGCGCTCCACCTCGTCCAACTCCTCGCGGGTCATTTTGCGGTCAAAGGAAAAGTCAAAGCGCAGACGCTCGTTTGTAATATTGCTGCCCTTCTGCGCAACGCCGTCGCCCAACACCTTGCGCAGCGCGGCATGAAGCAGGTGAGTGGCCGTATGGAGGCGCGCCGTCTGCTCTGTCTGCTCGGCAAGGCCGCCCTTGAAGCGCTGCTCCGCGCCCACCTGGCTTTTTTGCTGATGCTCCTTGAAGGCGGCATCAAAGCCGTCCTTGTCCACCTTAAGGCCGTCCTCGGCAGCAAGCTCCATGGTTATTTCCACGGGGAAGCCGAAGGTATCATAGAGGTGGAAGGCGGTAACGCCGTCGATGCAGTCGCCCTTTGAGAGCTTATCTGCCACCTTGCGGTATTCCTTAAGGCCCTGAGAGAGGGTGCGTGCAAAGCGCTCCTCCTCTTTATCAAGCTCGGAGATAATGCGCTCGCGGTTCTGTTCAAGCTCGGGATATGCGCCCTTGTACATATCTATTACCACCTGAGCCACTGCGGAGCAGGAGCCGGCGGGCATATCTATCTGCTTGCCGTATCTTACGGCGCGGCGGATGAGGCGGCGCAGGACATAGCCCTGATCCACATTGCTGGGGGTTACGCCGCGCTGGTCGCCTATGATGAAGGTGGCGCAGCGCACATGATCGGCAATAATGCGGAAAGCGCGGGTAACGCTGTCGTTTTCGCCGTAGGTGTGGCCGGAAAGCTGCGCGATCTTTGCAAGAATGTCGGCAAAGACCTCGGTTTCGTACACGCTCTTTTTGCCCTCAAGGATGCAGATGGTGCGCTCAAGGCCCATGCCCGTATCCACATTTTTCTGGCTGAGCTGATGCAGCACGCCGTCCGCGGTGCGGTTATACTGCATGAAGACATCGTTCCATATTTCAAGGTACTTGCCGCAATCGCAGGCCGGGGAGCAGTCGGGGCCGCAGGCGGGCTTGCCGGTATCGATGAACATTTCGGTATCCGGGCCGCAGGGGCCGGTGGGGCCTGCCCACCACCAGTTGTTTTCCGCAGGAAGGAAGAATATGCGATCCTCCTTTACGCCGCACTTTCTCCACTGCTCGTAGGCCTCCTCGTCGCGGGGGGCGTTTTCATCGCCGGCAAACACAGTGAAGGCAAGGCGGTCGGGATCTATGCCCAGCCATTGGGGGCTTGTAAGGAATTCCCATGACCAGCTTATGGCTTCTTTTTTGAAATAGTCGCCCAGGCTCCAGTTGCCCAGCATTTCAAAGAAAGTGAGGTGACTGGCGTCGCCTACTTCGTCGATATCGCCGGTGCGCACGCATTTCTGCACATCGCACAGGCGCACGCCGGCGGGGTGCTTTTCGCCCAGAAGGTACGGCACCAGCGGGTGCATTCCCGCCGTGGTGAACAGCACGGACGGATCGTTTTCCGGAATCAGCGAAGCGCTGCTTATGATCGCATGCTGTTTGCTGCTGAAAAAGGCCAACCATTTGTTTCGTAATTCTTCCACTGTCATAATGATACCCTGCCCATCGGGCATTCCTTTCCAAACGGAGCGGCGCGAAAAAGAGGGCGGAGGCTTCCGTTTTATGAGCTTAATATATACATTATATTATATATTTTTATAAAATCCGTGTCAAACCATTTATGGCGTCGGCGCTTATGCGAACGGATGCATACACCGGCCGCGGCGGCGCGACGGGCTTTTTATGTGCGCGAAAAGCTGCGGGCGGTGAAAGCCGCGGCCAAAGCGCCCGAAAAAGGGGGCTTGGGGCGGCCGCAAGGCCGGCGGAGGGCCCGCAGGCGCAGCCGAGGGGCCGGCCGCGGCGTCACTCCGGCACCAAAAATGCAGCCGGACGGAGACGGATTTGCAATGTTTAGGGAAATGGGATATAATAAAATACGGAAGCAGTCGGAGAAATTCCGGCAGGAAAACGGCAGAACGCCGGAAAACGCGGGCGGAGAGACGGTATGAAAAAAATAACTGCATTATTATTGACGGCTTTGACGGCTGCAGTGCTGCTTTGCGGGTGCGCGGGCGGGACGGCAGTGCAGCTGAGCTATGCCGAAAGCTTTGTTTTGAGTGCATTCAACGATATAAACGGCACCTCTTTCGGCGCGCAGGCGGGAGGCTGTACGCTCTCTACCGCCACATATGCCTATACGGACGGCGAAACGCTGGCACGGTGCGCACCGAAGACGGCAACGCGGCGGGAGCTTGGGTTTTATAACGATATTTACTGCTGCGTGCGTCTGTGGGTGATACGGGACGGCGAAACCGTTATGTATGAGCGTTTTTTTGCATTGAGCGGGTATGACCTGACGCAGGAGCTTTCGCGGGAGGAACTGCGCGCCGCTCTTGACGGGCTTACGGCGCACCTTGAGTTTGAAAGATGCGACCTGAGCCGTCTTTCCCGTTTTTTGCCCATAGCTCCGCTTGCCTGACAAACGCCGCGGCAGGAAAATGCGGGCTGTACAGAACGGCAAAAGTATGTTACAATAACAATCGGGTTTTAATGACCGTTTGCATTTTGCTTTTATGTGATGCACATGTGCTTTATATTTATTATTTAGTGTGAGTATACTATAACGGAGGAATTACCGTGAAGCAGCTTACCCGTTTGATTGTTTTTATATTAAAGGCAATAGTGGCGCTGAGCCTTATAGCGCTGCTGTGCGCCGCGGGGTTTTCCATGAGCATGAATTACAGCAGCCTGTATGTTATGCTTAATGACGGAATGCGGGAGAGGGCAAATGTAATACTGTACAACAACGACACCTCCAGCATGAGCAAGTATTACACCTCGTATTTTATGGAGAACGACTCCTATATTGCACTGCGGGATAAATACAGCTCCTACACTGTAAATTCCTTCGGCTATGAGCTGCGCTGCGGGTCACTGCTGACATGGCCGTGGGCGACAACGGCGGTTATAACGGTGGATGAGGCCGTGTATATGATAGACGGCGCCATAAAATCCTCCGTAAAGGACAGAGAAACCGCGCAGCTGGACGGCACATATTATCCGCCGGCGTGGCAGAACTGCCGTTACAGAGTGACGCTGGTGAAGTCGGACGGGCAGTGGCGTATAGATAAGCTGGAATACCTTGAGGATTTTGCGTATGTTCAGCCTACGCAGCGTTCACTGCCGCCGGAGGTGCTGGCTTCCCTTCGGCCCACGCCTACGGTACGCCCCTCAGCAACCCCCGTGCCGGATGTGACGGATACTCCGGAGCCCACCTACAAGGGCTATATAGACGGGGTGGACAGCACCGTTAATGTGCGCAGCGGTCCCGGAACGAATTATGATATTCTGGGCACGCTTAAAAAGAAGGATACTGTTTTGATATATTCGCTTGAAGAAAACTGGTATTGCATAGATTTCAACGGCACCAAGGGCTATGTGCACAAGCAATATGTTGCTTTTGATAACAATGAAGAATAGGGGCCGTTTGTAAAAAACGCGCTTCTTTGGCGATACGGACACGCCGCGTATACACAATCCGCCCGTTTCGGGCGGATTGAAGCGTTTTTGCGGGTCGGACGCCTGAGTATGATTTTTTTGCTGCATATTAAATTACGGCACGGAATATAAGAATATCCGCAGCGGGGGAAGGGATGTTTTTATTTACGGACAAAATGCCGGATGCTGTTTTGTGAGGCGGACTATGATATTTCCCTTTGTGCTGATTTCTGCGGTGCTTTCGCTGTTAAGCGTACTTCCCGGGGCTGTCGAGAACCCCCTTAACGCCCTGTGGCTGTTGGCTGCGCTGCCCGGATACACGGCGGGGCTGATAATTGTATATTTTGCGCTGCTTTTTTTGCTTACGCTGTTTATAAATCCAAAGTGTGCGCAGGAGAAGGACAGCGTGTTTTTCCGCCGCCTGACGGTTTTTTCCATAGGCGTTTTGCTTAAGCTGTGCCGGGTGAAAATAACCCTGCGCGGCCTTGAAAAGCTGCCTGCTGAGGGCAAATGGCTGTTTGTGAGCAATCACCGCTCCAACTTTGACCCCCTTATTGCCATGTGGGCGCTGCGCAAATACGGCATTGCCTTTATTACAAAGCCGGAGAACCTGAAAATACCGATAGCGGGAAGGCTTATGCACAAATGCATGTGCATTCCCATTGACAGGGAGAACAACCGCAGTGCGGTAAAAACCATTCTTAAGGCGGCGGACAGCCTGAAAAAGGGAATTATAAATTACGGAATTTATCCGGAGGGCACCCGTTCGCGCATGCCGGGGCTTATTCCTTTCCGCAACGGCGCTTTTCAGATAGCGGCGCGCGCGGGAGCGCCCGTAGTGTCCGCCGTGCTGCACGGAAGCGATATGATAGTAAAGCGTGCGCCGTGGAGAAGCACAAGGGTCACGCTGGAGATACTTTCGGTATATTCCGGCGAGGCGGTTTCATCGTGCCCCACCTGCGACACCGGAGATGCGGTTCATAAAGAGATAGAGAACAGATGGTATGAGCTGGAAAACGCACGCAGAGCCGAAGCGGGGCTTGCACCGCTTGAAAAAGATAATGCCCGGGCGTGAGGCCGGACAAATTGCCCCTGCGTTACCGCAGGGGCTTATTCTATAATTCTATATTCTATATTCTATACGGACGGTCATGCCCGATGAATACGGAAAGAGGAGCCGATATCCGGCATCATATGCATTTTCACGCAAAAAGAAGCATGCAATCTATGCAGTTGATTTATCTGCGGCTGTGAATTCCGTTCTTTCTGCTTTATCAACCCTTTTGCAAAAAGCATTCAATCGGATAAGCCGTTTTCGGCCGCGCCCGTTCCGGAAGGCAGTGCTTTCATTTCAAACCAGAAGGTGCTGCCGCCGCTGCCCGATATCACGCCGTAGTCCGCGCCGTGCTTTTCCAGCGCTTCCTTTACAATGGAAAGCCCCAGTCCCGTACCCACGCGGGAGCGCTTATGCTCCTTATCCACCTTATAATATCTGTCCCAGATATAGGGCAGCTTATCCTGCGGTATGCCCTCGCCGCTGTCCTGCACTTCTATGCGCACCCTGCCGTCCGTCTTTAAGATCTGCCGGACAATAACCTTTTTATCCGGGCCGGTAAAATCAATGGCGTTGTTTACAAGGTTATATATCACCTGCGAAAGCCGCAGCTCATCCCCCATTACATAAACCTCGCAGGAGGGCGCAAACTCCACAACATAGCCCTGAGTTTCGCGCAGCTTGTTATAGCGGCGCAGTATATCGCTTATAAGGGCGGTAAGGCTGCATTTTACCGGCTCGAAGGTGGTTATTGACTGCAGCTTGGACAGATCCAGCATATCGTTTACCAGCCGCGTAAGCCTTTGGGCCTCATCAATTATTATCTGCACATTTTCCGCGGAGTTTTCTCCCGGTATATCCCGCATTACCTCGGCATAGCCGCTTATCATGGTAAGCGGGGTGCGCAGATCGTGCGAAACATTGGCAAACAGCTCCCTTTTTAGGTCGTCTGTGCGGGATATTTCCACCGCCGCGCTTTGCAGTGTGCCGGCAAGCTCCTTTATTTCGGGATATGCGCCTGCCGGCGCCTCGAAGCCGAATTTTCCCTCAGGCAGCCTTCGCGAGCAGGCGGTTATGCCTTCTATGGGAGAGGCCACCCTGCGGGAAAGCAGCACCGCTATTACCGCGGCTCCCAGCACGGTTATCACGGTAGTGATTATAAGCGTCACCCTAACCGTGGACACGGTGGCATCCAGCGGCGTAAGGGTGGCGTCTATGGCTATAAGCCGCTCCGGCGTTTTATGCAGCATAAGATAGCCGTCCGGCTCCGCGGGCCCGGGCCCCTGCTCAAACTGCGAAAAATATGTTCCGCCGTTTTCCTGCGCGCGCATGGCAAGCATTTCCAGCTCCCTCCAGCCCAGCTTTCGCATAAGGCAATACGGGCGCGTACCGGCGGCCCCCAGCAGCCAGCCCTCCTTATCAAAAACATGGATGCACAGCCCGCCGTTTTCCGCCGCCTGATTGAGCGTGCTTTCCAGCTCCTCTGCGGAACAGGCGGCAAGCTGCGAAACCGCGGAATTCATCTGCGCAATTTTTATCCTGCGGTATATAGTATCAAGAAAGCAGGTTTGAAACAGCCACAAAAGCAGCAATATCAGCAGCGCAAAGCCGGAAAAAACGGCAAAAAGACGCCATTTCAGGCTTATACGCCCCAAAAAGCCTCTCCCGCCGTTCTTTTTTTCTTTTCGTTTTCCGTTCTTATTCGCCGCTTTGCCGGCAAATGCGCCGTCCTTTTCTTTTGCTTCGGCGTTTTTATCTTCAGAAAGCATATTATCTCTCCGTTTTTATATCCACGGCATCGGTCCCCGCCGCTTTACTCCTCAAAGCGGTAGCCCACGCCGCGTATTGTTACAAGATAGCCCGCATACGGCCCCAGCAGCTTGCGCACAAGCTTTATATGTGTATCCAGCGTGCGGTCGTCCCCGTAATAATCGTAGCCCCACACCTGATTAAGCAGCCTTTCTCTTGTAAGCGCAATCCCTCGGTTGCGCACAAGATAAAGCAGCAGCTCATATTCCTTGGGCGACATATCCACACGCTTTCCGTCCACGGTGACTATGTGGGAAACACAGTTTATGCACAGCCCCTCCACCTGAAAAACATCCTGCATCTGCTCCACACGCGCGGAAAAGCGGCGCAGTATGGCATCCACGCGCATCATAAGCTCTCTTGGAGAAAACGGCTTCTGCACATAATCGTCCACTCCCAGCTCAAAGCCGTGTATTCTGTCATATTCCTCACCGCGAGCCGAAAGCATTATTATGGGCGTCTGCTTTGTTTTGCGTATTTCGCGCGTGGCGGAAAAGCCGTCCAGCTCCGGCATCATAACATCCATTATTATAAGATCATAATCATTCTGCCGGCAAAGCTGCACCGCCTGCATTCCGTCGGCGGCGGTTTCCGTTTCGTACCCTTCAAAGGCGGCGTATTTTGCTATCAGTTCGCATATCTTGGGTTCATCGTCCACAATGAGTATTTTTGCCATGCCTGTTCCTCCGTTTCTTCCGGCAATGCCCTTCTTCGCGGCGACTGTGCGCCATTACCGTTATCCGATTTTGGTTATTATAGCATATTATTGTGAAAATTATGTGATATCGTAATGAAAAAAATGTACGCCGCAAGCATTTTACAAAAAACAGCGGCAAAATGTGACTTATGACGGTAACCTTAGAAGCTCTGCAAGAGGCACGATACCGCAGCGACGGCGCGACAGGTGGGATAAGAGGCAAAAAAGCTGCGGGCGATGGCAGCCGCGGCCAAAGCGCCCGGAAACGGGGGCTTGGGGCGGCCGCAAGGCCGGCAGAGGGCCCGCAGGCGCAGCCGAGGGGCCGGCCGCGGCGAAAAAAGCGGCGGCGCTATATGGCGGGATAGGAGGCAAAAGGCTGCGGGCGGAAATGCGCGGCGACGGCGGTACGCCGGCACGGCCGCAGGCCGGGCGGGGGCGCTCAAGGGGCGCAGCTCCGGCGCCCGCCGCGCGCAAAAAAGCATCGTCTCGCCAAGGCACCGGTTTCTCGTCAAAAAAGCCCGATAAGGCGCAAGTAATAATCGCAAAAAACAAGCCGCATACAGCATATACGACTTGTTTTTGTTTTAGTGTGAGTTTAATTTTATTTAATAATTATCCCTCTTGTTTTTTCAGAATTCCAGCATCTGCGCGATTTTTTCCTTTATTGCCTTAACGCACTCCTTCACATCGTCAAGGGGCAAGCGCAAATCAAAGCTCTTATCCCGGCTTACCAGCTCGCAAACGCCCTGCTTATTATTGCGCGGGCTGACAACAAGCCTCAGCGGCACTCCCAAAAGGTCGGCATCGGAGAACATTATGCCTGCGCTCACGCTGCGGTCATCATATATGACCTCAACTCCCGCCTGCATAAGGGCACTGTACAGCTCGTCCGCTTTTGCACGCACCTGCTCGTCATCCGCACGCACCGCACACAGATGCACCTGCCAGGGTGCTATGCTCATGGGCCATATCGGGCCGTAATCGTCATGGCGAACCTCGCATACCGAGGCCGCAAGCCGCCCTACGCCTATGCCGTAGCAGCCCATTATCGGATAGTGGCTTTCTCCCTTTTCGTCCACATAGGTCATATTCATGCTCTTTGTATACTTTGTGCCCAGCTGGAATATGTTGCCCACCTCTATTCCGCGCTTTACGGTAAGCACCGGCTTGCCGCACACGGGGCATATTCCTCCGGGACGCACCTTGGATACATCGCTGTATACCGCATCGGGCACATCCCGCTGCATGTCAAGGCCGGTGTAATGATAGCCGCGGCAGTTTGCGCCGCACACAAGCTCCTGCATGCCTTCAAGCGTGCGGTCGTAGATCACGGCGGCATCGGTGTTAAGCCCCACAGGCCCTATAAAGCCCGCCTCAAGGCCGCTGTCCTCCCCCAGCGTCGCGGGGAATATATCGCTGCCCAGCAGATTTTTAAGCTTGGCCTCGTTTACCTCGCAGTCCCCGCGCAAAAACAGCACCACCAGCTTATCGTCCGTTTCCTTGCGGTACACCACCGCCTTGCAGGTTTTATCCGCAGTGCAGCCCAAGGCGGCGCACACCTCGTCTATGGTATGGCTTCCGGGGGTGGCATGCTTTTCAAGCGGAGAGGCGTTTTCCTTTCTTTCCGGGCGGGCGCACACCGTTTCCGCAGCCTCCATATTTGCACGGTAGCCGCATTCGGGGCAAATAACTATGGAATCCTCCCCTATGCCGGTAAGCAGCATAAACTCATGCGACACGCTGCCTCCCATCATTCCTGAATCGGATTTTACGCTTACTACCTCCGGCACTCCCACGCGGGCAAAAATGCGCTCGTAGGCCTTATGGCAGCGCTCATAATACTCCTCCAGATCCTGCTGTGAGGTGTGGAAGGAATAGGCGTCCTTCATTGTAAATTCACGCACCCGTATAAGTCCGCCGCGCGGGCGCGCCTCATCGCGGAATTTTGTCTGTATTTGATAGATCATAAACGGATACTTCAGGTAGCTGCCGCCATACTCCCGCACCAGCTGCACCGCCGCCTCCTCGTGCGTCATGCCCAATACATACTGACCGTCGTTGCGGTCGGTAAAGCGGACAAGCTCGCTGCCCACGCTTTTATATCTTCCCGATTCCTCCCACAGCGAAGCGGGCATAACCACCGGAAAAAGCACCTCCTGCCCGTCGATGGCATCCATCTCCTGGCGTATTATGTTTTCGATCTTTTTTGTTATTCTCTTCATGGGCATAAACGAAGAGTATATACCGTTGGCGACATACTTTATATAGCCGCCCCTTACCATAAGTGCCTGGCTGTCAATGCTGCAGTCCGCCGGCCTTTCCTTGAATCTTTCTCCTACAAGATTTGCAAGCTTCATTCCCTTTTCTCCTCCCTTTTAACCGAAAAAACAAACCGCCCCAAGCTTTTACGCTCAGGGCGGAATCAAATATCCGCGGTACCACCTGAATTCGGAGTTACTCCGCACTTCATTGACCCGTATAACGGCGGGGCCGCCGCAATTTCTTGCGGAGCTCGCAGGCGGGACGGCTCTTTTCGGCAAAGGGCTTGCACCTGCCGCCCTCTCTCTGATGCCTTAACAAAAAGCCTGTACCTGTTCATCGCTGCGCCGCAAAATTCTGCGGCGGTATTTTATTCTGTTATTCTCACTGTAAATCGTTCGGACAAGCCCGCAACAGTTTATTGTATCGGTTTTGTATAATTTTATCGCTCAAATACGCATTTGTCAACGCAAAAAAACATCCGAGCGCAAAATACGCCCCTTTGCCTTCTGTTGCGCGGATTTTCTGCACTGCCCGTCCCAAACGGCGCCGGGTGGGCGGGCGGGGGCGCCGTTTGAGTATCAAAGGCTCACTGCACGCCTCATGCTCTGTGTTGACCGCTTTATTCGCAGCTTTCTTATATTTCGCCGCTTTGTCCCAATAATCGCGATTGCGATATGCGCCCTTATATGTTAATGTTTTACTGATATGTAAATCACATAGGAAAGGGAGAAAAATCATGAGAAAAAAAGTACTGATAATACTGCTGTCTTTGCTTCTGCTTGCAGGAGTTATATCCGTGCCGGTGCTTGCAGCCTCTTGGAAGCCCGAAGACAAGATAACCA